>Ga0187833_10002438_pt1 | contig 19925 bp, 17 predicted proteins | sample ETNtaG_37_FD_167968 | JGI IMG/M metagenome (GOLD analysis project Ga0187833, IMG submission 167968) | Marine microbial and viral communities from oxygen minimum zone, Eastern Pacific Ocean - ETNP2014_SV_400_PacBio MetaG (Illumina Assembly) | ecosystem: Environmental > Aquatic > Marine > Hypoxic...
AAAAAGAACAATTAGAGTTAACACAATACTTAGAATAATAAATAAAATAATATCATAATATAATATTCTATAATATAACAAATGGCATGATAATATTTTACTGGCTTGTCGAAGCTTGTAAACCTATATATTTTACTCATATTAATACCAAGAAAAACATAATGTCTAGGTTTTCTAGTAATTGGAGTGAAAAAAAACAACCAAAAAAATCAGGTTTTAGTAAGAGATTAAGAAGAACAGTTAATCCAAAAACTCAACTTAAACCAACTATGGAAAGAGCTGTAAAATCAATAAAGAATCAGCTTTTCAAACTAGACGGATTACTAAATAAATTAAGTGATAAAGATAAAAAAATAGTTAATCGTATAACAATAAAAATTCAGAAGCGTGATAATAAACATGCAATAATTCTTGCAAATGAACTCGTTGAAATAAGAAAAATGATGAAGGTTGTTACTCAAGCAAAATGTGCTCTTGAGGCAATAGCAATGAGAATTGAAACAGTAACTGAACTTGGAGATATAGTTGCAACATTAGCACCTGCAGTATCAGCCGTAAAAAGTGTACAGAAAGGAGTAGCTGGAGTGGTACCAACAGCACAAGATAAATTTACAGAAATATCTGGAATGTTAAGTGACATACTAGTAGATGCAGGACAAAGTGGACAAGCAACTCTTGACTTCAAACTAGCAAATGAAGATGCAGAAAAAATAATAGCAGAAGCATCAGTTCAAGCTGAGACTAAACTAAAAAAGAAAATACCAGAAATTCCATCTAGTATACCAAAATATGTTACTAATGTTTTAGAAGAAGCTTTAGCATAACTTAATCTTAAAATATTAATAATATGTTTTACTCTTTTTTCCAATTCGTTCCGTATAGTTTGATAGAACAGGTTTAATCGATTTTCTAACAAACAATTCTGTGCGACTTACAACATCTCCAATATACTTAGATGGATCAAGTAGATCTTCAAGCATAACTAATGGTATTTTATCCTTTATCTGAGCATCATTAATAATCAAATCTTTAAGAGGATTTTTTTTACCGATTGATATATCATTCCAAGCATGGAATGATAAAATTCTTATCCTTTCATGAATCTGTTGTCTATCTTCTCCTCTTTTCACCATTTCCATAAGAACCGCTTCCGTTCCTGAAAAAACTCCAAATGTTTCTAGATTTTGCTTTATTCTAACTTTATTTACTGTTAAATTACTTATGATTTTATTATAAAGTGTTAGACATTCATCAATAGCAAGAAAAGCTTCTGGGATTATGATTCTTCTATTAGCTGAATCATCTAGTGTTCGTTCGAGTATATTAAATGAAGCATTCATGAAAGTGATATTAGGTAATGTTGATACATATCTTGCTAATGAACACATTCTCTCTGAGGTTATTGGATTCCGTTTAAATGCCATAGTAGATGAACCAACCTGCGATTTTCCTAAAGGTTCAGATAACTCCCCAAAGACTGGTGATTGAAGAATCCTAATATCTAGACCAAACTTGTGTGTACTCTGTGAAATACTAGATAAAACGGATAATATTAAATGATCAATCTTTCTAGGATAAGTTTGTGTTGTTACCGGGAATATATCTAATCCAAGCTGTTCCATAACCTTTTGTTCAAGTTTGTTTGGCTCAGCTTTTTCTTTTAGAAGTTGCTTGTAACCAGCTGATGTTCCTACAGCACCCTTCAAACCTTTACCTTTCAGAAAGTCTTGTCTTAAGTTCTCTATACTTGTAATATCTAAAAGAATATCTTGAGCATAGTTAGCAAATCTGTAACCTAATGTTGTAGGTTCTGCAGGTTGTAGATGTGTCCAAGCTATACAAGGTAGATCAACATATTTTATGATATTATTTGTTATAGAATTAAGCGAATTTAACAATCGTGTTAGTATTATATCTAAAGCTTGAGCAAGTTTAATAATATCAGTATTATCTTCAATATCTGCAGATGTAGCCCCAAGGTGTATTTTCCCTCCACCAATTGGTGCTTGTTCTGCGTATGTTTTTATTTCAGCCATAAGGTCATGTCTTATTTTTTCTTCTATCTTATGAGATCTTCCTAAGTCTATATGATCCTTAGTCACTTTAGACTTTAGATCTTTAACCTCTTCTTTAGATACTAATCCATAACTAGACTGAGCTTCTGCAAGTAATGACCAAATCTTGCGCCAATATGATCTTGTACTTACTTCTGAGAAGACATTACGCATCTCTTCACTACCATATCTCCATGTGAAAGGAGAAAGGAAAGTATGATAATCAAATTTTTCTTCTTTAGGCAATCTGCTCAAGCAGATATACTAATGAGACTATAAATTAAATCTTGCATAATAGGAAATATAATAATAAATCTAGAACAAATAATATTATGCTTAAGTATGACCTAATTTGACAGGTAATTAGGTTGGGAAACAATTAGTGACAAATCTCAATCGCTACAACGTAAACATAGTCATTGAGAATAAACCTTTGATACGTGACCCTGAAGGAGAAACAATTCTACGTGATCTTATTATTAAAAATGGAATAACAGAAGTTACTAAAGTAAAAACTGCAAAATTACTTAAACTTGAAGTTAAAGCAAAAGATAAAGAAAATGCAAAAAATATTATCGAGAAGATGTGTAACGACCTTAGAATATTTAATCCTGTAGTTAGTATATGTAAAATAACAGTTTCAAGTGATAGTTAATTGAAAATAGCAGTCGCTGTATTTCCTGGAAGTAACTGCGAAAGAGACTCTATTAGTGTACTAAGAAATAATCTAAAACTAGATACTGAACTAATATGGCATAAACGATCTGATCTGGATAGTTATGATGCAATCATTTTACCTGGAGGTTTCACTTATGGAGACTATCTTAGAGGAGGAGTCATTGCTGCATTTAGCCCAATAATGAATCAAGTAAAGGAAATGGCAAGAAAAGGTAAACCAGTTTTAGGAATATGTAATGGTTTCCAAACTTTGGTTGAAGCAGGACTACTTCCTGGTGCTTTAATGAGTAATATCTCATTGAAATTTATTTGTAAATGGACTAAACTTAAAGTTGAAAACAATAAAACAGCTTTTACGAATAGTTGTATGAAAAATTCTATATTAAATATGCCAATAGCACACCAACAAGGAAGATATTTTATTGAAGATAAAGATCTAAAGCATATTATCAATCATAATCAAATAGTATTAACATACGTAAATAATGAAGGAAAAAAAACTAATGATATAAATCCAAATGGCTCTTTAATGAATATTGCAGGCATAAGTAATGAAGAAGGTAATGTAATGGGTTTAATGCCTCATCCTGAAAGAGCTTCAGAACCAGTCTTAAGTCCTCTTCAAAGTGAAGATGGATTACTAATTTTTAAATCAATGTTAAAATTCCTAAAGAAGGCTTAAATTCTAATGTCAACAAATTCAGATCTACAACTTGGATTAACTAAAGAGGAGGAAAAAACTCTCCGTAAAAGACTTGATAGAGAGCCCAATACATTAGAATGGGCAATGGTCGATGCTCAATGGTCTGAACATTGTAGCTACAAATCCTCAAAACCTATTTTGAAGCAACTTCCTACTGAGGGTAAACATGTTCTACTTGGTCCAGGATACGATGCAGGAGTTGTTAATATAGGAGATGGATATGTAATTACATTCCACATAGAAAGTCATAATCATCCTTCTGCAATTGACCCATATGGAGGTTCAGCTACAGGAATTGGAGGTGTTGTTAGAGATATTCTATCACTTGGTACAAGACCAATAGCTCTTCTTGACTCACTTCGCTTTGGAGACATAAAGACTAGTTCAAACTCAAGATGGTTATTCAAAAATGTTGTAAAAGGAATAGCTGATTATGGAAACTGTATTGGTGTTCCTACAGTAGGAGGTGAAGTAGGTTTTGACAAGAGTTTTGAGAAGAATATTCTGGTTGATGTTGTTTGTGTAGGAATAGGAAAAAAGGAAGATTTAGTTCTAGGTGAAGCAAAGTATTCTGGAGACTCAGTTATTCTTATGGGAGGAAGCACGGGAAGAGATGGAATACATGGAGTAACCTTTGCTTCCAAAGTTTTGAGCGATAAGTCTGAGGATGAAAGATCTGCTGTTCAAATACCAAATCCTTTTCTCAAAAAACTAATCATAGAAGCAACCCTTGAAGCAGTTCATACAGGGTATGTTAGAGGACTTAAAGATCTAGGAGGAGGTGGCCTTACTTGTGGAATTTCTGAGATAGCAGAAAAGGGCAATAATGGCATTGACATCGAAATCTCTAAAATTCCTCTTAGGGAAGATAATATGAATTATGTTGAAACTTTGATTTCTGAGTCACAAGAAAGAATGCTTTTCGTAATAAAGCAAGGTCATGAAGAAGATGTGCAGAAAATATTTGATAAATATGAATTACCCTACGCAAAGATTGGAATCGTTAAAGATAATGATAAAGTAACAATAAAGAATGGCAATGTAATAATTGCAAGTCTTCCTGTAGAAACAATTGTAAATGCACCTATTATCAAAAGATCAGTAAAGAAACCTGACTATTTAGATAAATTAATGAAATTAAAACCACCAAAGGAACCAACAAATCTTACCAAAACTCTTCTCAAATTACTTTCATCACCAACCTTGGCTAGTAAAAGATGGATATACGAGCAATATGATCATGAAGTAGGAATAAATACTGCTGTAAAACCTGGGCAGTCAGGTGCAGCTGTTCTTAAACTGGATAATGGTAAGTTCTTAGCAATTAAAGTAGATGGAAACCCTAAACATTGCTATCTTGATCCATATAATGGTGCTGCAGGAGGATTAGCTGAAGCTTCTAGAAATATTATTTCAGTTGGAGGAAAACCTCTTGCTATGGTTGACCACTGCCAATTTGGTGACCCAAATAGTAGTGAAGTTTTCTGGACATTTAGTGAAGCAGTTCATGGAATGGCTGATTATTGTAGAACATTAAATTTACCATGTGTTGGAGGTAAAGTGAGTTTCTATAATGAAGACACTAGTACTAATACAGCTATCAAACCTTCACCAATAGTTTCAGTTATTGGTTTAATAGATCAGCAAAATCATATTAGAACAATGGAAGTAAAGGAATATGGAGATATTATTATTTTATTAGGAATTACAAAACCTGAGATGGGTGGTTCTGAGTACTTTGAGTATATACATAAATTCACTGGCGGATTAGTACCCAAAATTGATTTCATAATTGAAAGTAAAATGCAAAGGTTAGTACTTGAGTTAATTAAGAAAGGTCTAATTGATTCTGTAAACGACTGTTCTGAAGGAGGATTAGCCTTTGCTCTTGTAGAAATGAGTATTTTAGGTAAGAAAGGTATCAATATTGAATTGAATAATGTTATATCTGAATGTAATCGTATAGATTATGTTTTATTTTCTGAATCTCATAGTAGAATGATAATATCAACGAATAGAAATCATGTTAACAAAATTATAGATTTAGCAAGTAATTATGACGTTCCTTGTAGTATTATTGGTGTAGTAGAAAATAAAAATGCTTCATTCAATATAGGCAAAAAAGAAATAATTTCTCTTCCTTTAGCAGATATCAGTAAAATTTGGAGTGAAGTTATTCCGAACTGTATGGGTGAAATACGTTGAAAGAGAAATGTGGAATAGTAGGTGCTTATTCCTACAGTGGTAAAACAGTTATGCCTATGATTATGAACTCTCTAAAAGCCCTTCAACATAGAGGTCAAGAGAGTTGGGGAGTTGCTGCTCCGAATTATCCACCGTACAAAAAGCTAGGGCTTGTTGCAGAATATAATTATGATTTTGTACATGTTATTCAAAATATTATTACACCAATTGCAATAGGACACGTTAGATATTCAACTATTGGTACATCAGATTTTAGGAATGTACAACCAATACAGATTGGAGATGAGTTTCTAATTGCACATAATGGAACTATTACAAACTCTTTTGAGCTTGAAAAAGCTCTTGGACATGAATTTTCAACACCTACTTGGGTAAGTGATACACATTTAGTTGGTCTTAGGTTACTTCAGCTTTTACGACGGAATAATTATGATTGGTTCAAATCATTTGAAATTCTTAGTAAAGAAATAGTTGGGGCTTATTGCTTTATTATCATGACGAAAGATGGAGATGTTTATGCAATTAGAGATGACAAAGGCTTCCGACCGCTTTGTATTGGAAAACATAAAGATACTAATTCAATTATAGTAGCATCTGAAAGCTGTGCATTATCTATTACAGGTGCAGTATTAGAACGTGATGTTAATCCGGGAGAAATATTAAAGATTAACAAGGATGGAGTAGATTCTTACCAATTTTCAGAACAGTCGAACCATGCTCATTGTGCATTTGAATACACATATTTTGCTCACCCCAGTTCATATATCGAAGGACAAAGTGTTTACATAACTCGTAAGAATGTTGGCAAGATGCTTGCTAAACGATATCACCTTGAAGGAGATATTGTGATTCCTGTTCCTGATTCAGCCAGACCAGCTGCTCTAGGATTCTATGAGGAATCAGGTATACCATTTGAGGAGGGATTATTAAAAGATCGATATGGAAGAAGGGGTGGACTTAGGAGTTTTATTCAGCCAAGTACCCAAAAACGGTTAGAGATAACTCGAATGATATTACCTCTTATAGAGGCAATTAGAGGAAAAAATATTATTGTAGTTGATGACAGTATAGTTAGAGGAAACAGTTCCAGACAAATAGTTAGGTACCTTAAAAATTCAGGAGCAAAAAAGATAAGTCTCCTTTCTACTTTCCCTCCTATAACTCATGCCTGTTATGCTGGTATAGATTTTCCAACACAAAAGGAGCTTGTAGCATATCAATCTGGTGATGATTCTCAAAATATTAATGAAATTAACAAAAGGGTTGCAAATATTGTAAAAACAGACTTTGTAGGATATAATGATGTAGATGGATTATGTGAAGGTATAGGTCTTCCAAAGAATGAACTCTGCACTTCATGTATAACTGGAGATTATAATTGTTTAAAGAATAAACCTGATGTAGATAAAAGGAAATTGAAAAAGTAATAAAACTTTTCAGTAAGAAATAAGGAGACCTTCACGTCAGAGAAAGGTTTGGATGATAAAAGGAAAAATTGCAGTAATATCTGGAAGTAAATCTGATAGTAAGATAGTTGACGCAGTAATAGGTATTCTAAAACAGTTTGATGTAAATTATGATAATAAGGTTTTATCTGCACATAGAAATGCAGCTGGATTAAGAAAATATGTTGAAGATGCAAATGTTGAGATATTTATTGCCATTGCAGGTATGGCAGCTCACTTACCAGGTGCCATAGCTGCTTTAACCATTAAACCAGTTATTGGAGTTCCTGTTTCAGGTAAACTTGGTGGATTGGATGCTCTCCTATCAATTGTTCAGATGCCATCAGGTGTACCTGTAGCGAGCGTAGCAATAGATAATGGAAAAAATGCTGCTTTACTTGCTGTTGAGATACTTGCTTTGAAGGAACCAGGTTTATTACAAAAGCTTTTGGATTTCAGGAAAAAGGTCAGTTGACTTTAATATGGTTGATATTAGGGATGGTCCAATCAGGAAAGGTAAAGTAAAAGATGTCTATGAAACAGATAAGAATAGAATATTCTTTCACTTTACAGATAGAGTATCAGCTTTCGATATAATTTTACCATCAACTATACCTCAAAAAGGTGAGGTATTATGCAAATTTGCATCTTATTGGTTTGAAACACTTGATACACCTAATCACATGATTAAGGTAATTGATAAGGATAAAATCTTAGTAAAGAAATTAGAGATAATACCAATAGAATGTGTTGTAAGAGGATACCTTTATGGAAGTTTGTATGAAAGAGTTATGAAGAAAGAAGTAGAACTTAACTCGGAACCCATACTTGCATCTATACTTCCAAGTCCTATGTTTGATCCTACCACCAAATTTGAAGCAAAAGATAGACCAATATCTACTGATGAGATAATTGAAAAAGGATGGTTGAGTAAAGAAGAGTTTGAATTATTGAAAAACCTCTCTATAGAATTATTTAAAAAAATAAGCAAAAAAGTGGCTGAAGCAGGCTTCATAATGGCCGATATAAAATTTGAATTTGGTAAAGATCAAGATGGAAGTATATTACTTGCAGATTCAATTGGTCCAGATGAATTTAGATTGTGGAGCCAAGAACAATACAAGATAGGAAAGAGTCAAGAAGCTTTCGATAAACAAATAGTTAGAGATTGGCTAATACAAGCAGGTTATAAGAAAGAGATCGATAAAGCAAAAGAAAATAGAGAAGAGGATCCTATTCCTCCTGAACTTCCAAAAGATATTATTACAAAAGTTCGTGATAGATACATTTACACATATGAGAAAATATCTGGAAGAAAATTCAATTGAATAATAAACGCTGGACATATGCTGATGCTGGTGTAGATATAGGAAAAATTAAGGGTAGTCAAAAGGATATAGCTAAAATTCTTAAAGAGACATTTACTAATCGGAAAGGAAAGATAGGTGCAGTACTCGGAGACATTGGACATTATGCAGGATTAATTGATATAGGAAAAGATTCTGCTCTTGCACTTCATACTGACGGTGTTGGAACAAAAGTGTTAGTTTCACAAATGATGAATAAATTTGATACAATTGGTATTGATTGTATAGCAATGAATGTGAATGATATAATATGTCTAGCTGCTGAACCAATAGCTTTCCTTGATTATATTGCCTTAAAAAAAGTGGATGAGGATCTAGTTAAAGAGATTTCTAAAGGATTAGTTTTAGGTGCTAAAGAATCTTCTATTGCTATTGTTGGAGGAGAAACAGCTATTATGCCTGATGTTATAGATGGAGAAGGCGATAAGGCTTTTGACCTGGTTGGTATGGTATTAGGTATTATTAGTAAAAAACAAGTTATCACTGGAAATCAAATAATGAAAGACGATATTATTATTGGTGTAGAGAGCTCAGGTATACATTCAAATGGATATTCACTCGTTAGAAAGGTACTCCTATCCAAATATGGAGTAGAAGAGAATGTTGGTTTGAATGTAAGTTTAGGAGAAGAATTATTAAAACCAACAAGAATATATGTTAACCCTATCCTCGAGATTTTAAGAAAGACAAAACCATCTGGTTTGGCACATATAACCGGTGGAGGTTTTTCAAAATTAACAAGACTTGTTGAGACTAGAAAATTAGGATTCAGAATAGATAATATGCCAAAACTATTACCAATATTTGATTTGATTCAGGATGAAGGAAAAATTTCTAATCTGGAAATGTATAGGACATTTAATATGGGAATAGGTTTCTGTATTATTGCACCATCCATGGAAGTAGAAAGAATTCAGAGTATCCTTAGACAGCACAGAATTGTCTCTACTAAGATAGGGAAAATAGTTAAAGATCCAGGGGTATTCATAGATGGATTAAAAGTAGATTAAATTTAGAACTCATTAACTCTAACAGGAAAATATAACACAAATACCGCGAGCACTATTATCATAAGTGCAATAAGAATAATGTTTCTAATAGTTTTGACTTTAACTAATGAGGACACCATGTATGGTAAACCTAATGCTAATGCTGGTACAGTCTGAATAAAGTAGAATGGATACACAATTCTGCCTACTACACCTGATGTATATAACATAGGTAGATATGTTCCAGCTATCCATATTAATAGAAAGTAATCTATCTCTTTTCCTTTCTTTCTTAGAATATTGAATGCTGTAAATGGAACTATAATCCAGATACTCCACCAAATAGGAATATTTGTACCTATTCCATACCAAGAAATAGGATGACGTGTCTCCATGGTTACACCCACAATTTCATCACCAGCTTTAGTAGTAACTCCAACTTCTGCTGATTCAACATAATATGGAGAAGGAGGATAACTAGGTATTGGTAAAATCCAGTTCCAAGCATAATTCCCTGAATTAACTTCACTATCATTAGTAATAGTTAGTCCAGAAGCATAACTTACAGTGTATATCAAATGTTCCAGAGCATTATTTATTAGTATTTTTTTTGTTGATGTACTAGTAATTGTGGAATTATATTCTGGCAATTCACTTCCATTCGGTGTCTCAACTATAGTATGAGATATTATTATTTCAGTAGAAGAAGATGGCTGATATACAATATCATATATTGTGACAGGAATAATATAAACTCCAGCGAGAACTAGAAGAAGTAAAATAGCTTTATAGAATTTAGGAAGAAGCTCTTTATAATTTGTGAACTGAACTCTACTTACTATATAGAGAAATATTATAGTGATAACATAAAATGCTGCAGTCTCTTTGCTGAGAAAAGCTAAACCCATAGCTAATGAAGATAACCAATAATATAATGGAATCTTTAGAATCTTTTTGTCTTTACGTTCAAAATATAGCCAAAATGAAAGAAAGGCAAAGAAAATAGATGGAACCTCAAGCAAAGCAAGACTACCATGAACAAAGAACATTACTTCAAAACCCAGCATAGCTGTTGCATAAACAGCTAAATTCTTTCCAATAAATCGTTTTGAAATTAAATAGAATACTGATAAAGATAATACACTAAAGATAGATGGTATTATTCGCCATCCGAACCAGTTATCTCCAAATATATAGATACCTAATGCTATCCAAGCTTTTCCCAAAAATGGGTGTTCTGGGTTACTTCCTTCAACATTTAGTATATCACGTGCAGCTGGAACATAAAATGCTTCATCAAACACCATTCCTTTTAGTGGAAAGCTTATAACAAAAAGATGTAATGCAAAAAGTATCAGAATGACTATCTTAACATCAATTAGAGAAGTAAACTTACTGTAGAAACTTTTGTTCATTGTTTTCCCAACTTCCAAAAGTTAACTTTAATCATATTTTAATAGGTAAATAGTGAAGTATAAAATTGTTAGTGTATTACACAAAGATTTAAAGGAAGACTTTTCCTTAAAAAATAGAGATATTTGAATCAATCTAATACTCCTGAAGAGGCATACAATGAAGTCCTATTGAATCTTAAACAACACCATGAGTGGTTCTCTAAGAGTATTCCACTTATCGCTAGTGAGAATATTCCAAGTCCAGCAGTAAGAGAAGCTATGATATCAGATTTCATGAATAGATATGCAGAAGGATGGCCTGGAGAACGAGTTTATGCTGGCTGTATCTATATTGATCAAGTGGAAATTAAATGTATGGAATTAGCCAGAAAATTATTCAAATCTGAGTTTGCTGATGTTAGACCTGTCTCAGGGGTCTGTGCCAATTTGGCTGTTTATTCTGCTTTATCAAGACCAAATGAGAGAATGTTTGCTTTGTCCATTCCTAATGGTGGACATATTTCTCATGGTAGAGAGAAATTCTCAGGAACTGCTGGTTTGGTACATGGATTAAGAGTTGAATATTTCCCCTTTAACAAGGAAGAGATGAATATAGATGTAGATAAAACAAAGGAAAAAATTAAAAAGATGGTTGAGGATGAAAAAGATGCTCCTAAATTTGTTATGTTTGGAGGAAGTCTTTTCCTATTTCCTCATCCTATAGGAGAATTAGCTGATTTCCTGAAGAGTTACAATATAGTAGTCTGTTATGATGCAGCACATGTAGCAGGACTAATAGCAGGAGGAAAATTTCAGGATCCATTAAAAGAAGGAGCAGAAATTATGACGTTGAGTACACATAAAACCTTGTTTGGACCGCAAGGAGGTACTATCCTTTCATCTGAAAACTATTCAGAACAGATAAAAAAGGCAGTATTTCCTGGAAATACAAGTAATCATCATCTACATTCAGTGGCAGGTAAAGCTATAGCTTTCGTTGAGATGATGAAATTTGGAAAAGATTACGCTGAACAAGTAGTAAAAAATGCAAAGATGATGGGTCAAGCATTACATGAAAAAGGATTGGAAGTTTTTGCTGAAGATAAAGGATTCACACAATCACATCAAATAGTTTTGAATATTGTAAAGTATGGATTAGGTGGAGATTTAGAAAAAGATCTTGAAAAAAGCAACATCATTCTTAACCGACAATTAATTCCTGGAGATACTAAGGCAGGTAGACATTACATGAATCCTGGTGGGATCCGAATTGGAGTTTCGGAAGTTACTAGACTAGGAATGAATGAGTCAGATATATTAGAAATAGCTGACTTTATTTGTAGAGTAATAATTAAGAAGGAAAAGCCAAATAAAGTTGCAAAAGATGTCTCAGAATTTAGAGAGTCCTTTAAAAATGTACAATACTGTTTTGAACCAGGTGAAGCACATCAATATATTAAGATAAGATAAATTATTTATTAATCTATTTGAGGCGTTTCAATTATAATTAATGAAGATCTTGATTTAATTTATGTAAAACTATATTAAAACAAAATATTTTAATGCTAACAATATTCAAGACAAAGATGCAAAAAGGGATATGGTAAAGTTTGAGTCGTAAGAGTAAAAAAAAGCAATCATCTATGCCTGCTTCAAGTGCAGGTCTACTAAGGTTTTTCGAAGATGAAACACATGGAATAAAGGTGCGTCCAGAAGTAGTCATAATACTTGCAATAGCGGTGGCAGTGTCATCACTTTTGCTTCGTATATTAATCCCAGTTTAGAAGCTAATGCAGAAACATGAGTACCACAGCCAACATTCATAGACGTTACAACCTGCTTTTTACACTTCCATCAATATCTTTAACATTAATACTCCTTGGATCTGTATCAGCACCTCTTGTCTTTATTTCATCTTTTTATGGAAGAATAGATGTTTTATCAATACCACAATACTTGATAGTATTTGAAGCCGTTTTATTCATATTGATTATTATAGAATATATTGTTCTGAAGAGTAATTCTTTAGCTATTTTTAGGAGGCTAGCCTTCATATCTGTACTCTCATGTGGGGTATGGTTAACATTTGTAACAATTGGTTCTTTATTGACTCCAGAGAAGTTTCTAAACTTTCTTATTATTGGAGTATTCCTTTCTATAGCTTTTAGACTTCTAATCTTTCGATCAGTTTTCTCAAACCATTTACACTTAGTGCTATTAACAGTAGCTTTACAACCTGTAATACTTACTCCACTGCTATCAACAGGTTATGATTTGACAAAATATGCTGTTGAAAATCCTATATTAATTGGATCGGGACTAATAATGAATTTAGCAGTACTTATTTATCTTAAGTTTGTAAATGCTGCAGGTTCAGATATACTTAAAGTTCCAACTATTACTATGCTTCAAGCGTTCCTGAAAGCTTGGACATCAGAAGAAGCCACATCACTTGAAGAAATAATAGAAACATCAAGCTCTATGAAGACAGTTCAAACAAGTATACTTAAATTCAATACAAAAAATAAAAAACCTATAGTTATTATTCCAGAAGTACATCCAGGTCCGTTTTATCCAATTGGTAGTAGTAATCTTCCTTACCAAATATTCAAATTCTTCTCAGAAAAAAAAGTCTCACCACTAATTATGCATGGTGTCTCAGGACATGAATTGAATCTAGCATCTAAGAAAGAAGTAGATAATCTTCTAACATCTTATAATAATCCAAAAAAACTAGGTGGAGGCGAAACCTGTTCTAGACCTATAACAGCAAAATCAGGGGAAGCCATAGCAAACGGTTTTGCTTTTGGTGATTACGCAGTTATTTTTCTAACTCTATCTCCAAATGGCATGGAAGACTTTCCAAGAGAAATAATAAAACCATTAGAAGAGGAATCAGTAAAAAATGGATTTAAACATCTTATTTTAGTAGATACACATAACTCTCAAGGCGACATTATGAATCAAGAGGAATCTAGCGACCTTATTGATGTCACGAAGAAAATCCTTAAGCAACTTAAAAAAGCTGAACAATTCTCCTTTAAAATAGGACATGCACATTCATCTGAGCTTAACATTAATTTTGAGAGAGATATAGGACCGGCAGGTATTGGTATACTTCTATTGGAGGTAGATGGAAATAAATACACTATTTTAGCTGCAGATTCGAATAATGCACGAAGAGGTCTACGTGAAGAACTTATTCATCACATGGATACTTTAGGAATATCAATAATCGAGTTATGTACATCTGATACTCATATTACTGCTGGAAAGGTTATGACAACTCATGGTTATATAGCATTAGGGGATCAAACCAAAACCAACTATCTAGTGGATACAATAAAGAAACTATATGCTAGAGCTGTTATTGATTTATCCAAATCTAATTTTGATGTCAACACAATCAATACAGACGTAAAGGTTGTGGGAGAGAATATGCTTACAGATGTTTCTCAGGCATTAGATAAGACTATAAGAACCACTAGAAGAGGTGGTTTTTCTTTGGTAGCCCTTTCAATTGTTGTGATGGTCTTAACTTTCTTACTTTAAGAAATATAGGGCATACTTGAATTATCAAAATTCTTTATGATGGTAGTGTTTGTTCCTACTTTCCCTTCACCAAGATTCCTAAGCTCTAGATATATCTCAACAATTCCTTGGCTTGACATTCTAGAGGCTGGATGATATCTTCCTAGATTCTCCTCACTAACTCGAAAAACCAAATTTCTAACTTTCTCTTCATTTATATATCCTAAAGCATGAAGATATTCATGAGTAAGTATTGAGAATATGAATGAGTTCAATTCAATCTTACTCTTTACTAAGACAGATACCGCATTTAGAATAGTACGGTTCATAACAAGATAATTTGAACCCAAAGCATGATAAGCACCTATAGTGTTTGGAAGGTCAGTTAAAACAAGCGTTAAACCTGCTCGATGTTGGCCAAGAGTCTTCTCGACAGATTTCTTCACTAGACTAAATATATCGTCAAAGTTCATGTTCTGGCTTATCTTTGTCAGTTTATTCATTCCACATTGTTAAAAGAAATAAACGTAATATATAAAAATAATTATATTGCCAATATTAGAAGAGCTACGATAGTAGTAGAACAAAAAAATGGTTGAATTAGTGAAGTAATTATGAAGCAGTTGAAAATGGTAATTATTGGAAAATCAAAACCTGTTCTTAATTATGTTACTGCTTGTATTACAATACTAAATCAAGGTGAAAGATCTATTGTGTTAAGAGCAAGAGGTGAAGCCATTAACATAGCTGTAGATGTCTTTCAGCTCCTAAAAAGTAAGTTCGTAGGTGATATTGGTATATCTAAGGTAGAGATTGACGGTGAAATGGTTACTAATAGTAAAGGTAAATCTATACGTTTACCTGTTCTAGAGATAACCATCAACAGAGATTTAAGGTCTAAATAGACATTCTTATCTATACATATCATGAGATAGTTCTTTTCTTCGAACAGAAACTTTTTTTCTGCGATTCATTATACTTTCCATAATAGATTCTAATGTTTCGTCATGAAGGAATTTTAAGGATCTTTCTAATGCATTATGATTCATAACATCTAATTCTTTCATCAATTCCTTTTCGAAATTATCATCAAGAGGTATGTCAATACCTAGTCGTTTGATTCGTTTTATCCAGCAAACCATTATAATAACTATAGAATATTTCCTCTATTATAAACTATTTTCACTAACAATTAATAGTAACTAATAGTTAGGGTTGTTAATCACCTTGTAAGAGAGCGTTAATGTAATGGCTGAAATTTATGAATTAATAGAAGAGATACTTAGACAAAAACCGGATATTGATGAAAAAAAGATTCGGGATCTTATTGAAGAGAAGAAGAAAAAGGTAGGATCAGGATATTTGACGGATTCAGGAGCAGCTTTTCTAGTTGCTTCTGATCTTAATGTATCTCTGGAAGTTGCAACGTCATCTGAGCTCCCACTAAAGGATGTTTATGTAGGTGCCAATGAAGTATCAGTGATAGGCCGAGTATTTACTATCACGCCTATCAAGACCTTCAACAAAAAAGATGGAACTGAAGGTAGATATCGTCGCTTAACAATTTTTGATAAAGAGACCTTTATTATAATTACTTTATGGGATGACCATACAAATCTGGTAGAAGATATAGGTCTTAAACAAGACCAATTAGTTAGGGTCAAAAAAGGCTACGTCAAAGCTGGTTTAGATGGGCGCCCAATTATTCATCTTGGGAAAAACGGTGACTTAGAAAATGTTGATGATAATAAAAATAAGATACCTTTAATTGACGAAATCACTCAAGAAATCTCATCAATATCTACTCCTGAAACAAATCTGGCACTAACTGGTGTGATTAAATCTCCTCCCAGAATCTCAGAGTTTACGAAAAAGGATGGAACTCCAGGTAAAGTCCTCTCTCTTTATCTTACAAATGTTACAGGTGGACGGAGTGTTAGGGCTGCTATTTGGAATAATAGTTCTATTTTAGGCATGGATATTCCACAAAATGCGGTTGTAAAGCTAATTGGTCTCAAGACTCGTTTTTCAAAAGATGGACCAATCGAGATACATGGAGATGATGGAACATCATTGGATATACTTTCTATGCAGAAATCATTCGGTGAATCTGGTTCAGGGCGATTTAGAGTACTTTCGGTTGGAAAGCTTCGTATGAAGGAAGACGGAGGATCTTCAGTTTCACTTTTGGTAGTTGATGAATCTAATAATTTTTACACACTTATTCTGAAGAATGAAGCAACTGAAGCTATTACTGACCTTAAGACAGAAATATTAATTGATTGTGGATTTATAGAGATATCTCCTCTAACGCTTTTATGTAATAGTAAATCTGAATTCAAAGTACTTGAAGAAGATGATGCATCATTTTCTAAGCTTAAGAGCCTAACGCATAAGATTAACGATATACCTGATTCTCAGTCCCCTCTTTTATTGGAAGTAATAGCATTGTCGAGGGACTCAAGTCAGGAAATTCTCACTAAGAGTGGCGAAACAGTGGAAAAACGAGAGGTTATTGTTGGGGATGAAACGAAGGAGATAAAGATAGTTGCTTGGCGCGATTTATCAGATATTTTAGATGGTATAACTCCAGGTCAACGTCTTAAGTTAATTGGGGTTGTTTCCTCAAAGGGCTTAGGTGGAGTGCCTGAGCTTCAAGTTAAGTCCTATACACAAATTGAAAAAATGTCTTAATCATCCCAAAAGCCACGTGTTGAGACATAAGTCTTTTCAGCTCTGTAAATGTCTTTATAAAACTCATCTCCTTCAGAGTATCTCCTAAGTATTCTTGCAGCAGCATCTGCTCCAACTCCAAAACCTGATAGGGTTATTATGGCCTTACGACCAAATGACTGAATTAGTGAAGAGTTTTTCCAAGCTCTTTTGAACTTTTTATCTTCATCTCTCGTTATCTTAGCTTTCTTCTTCTGTACAATATGAATAAGATCATTATCAGTGGAATATGTTTCTCCTATTAGACGAGATCTGCATATTGGACATGAAATTCGTTCTTTTACATCCTTTGTTTTAATGACTGTCTCCCATTTTCCACAGCTCATACAGACTAATCTGTGCCTTTTATTTTCAAGTCTTTCCTTAACTAAATCTAGGACTGTCTTCTCTATGCTCAATGGCAATGCTGCAAAGGCTGATGTATGCTGCATTATCGGTTGAGCCAATGGAGAGAATTTCTTTACCTCTTTTTCGATTATTCTTCTCTTTTTACTCTTTATTTCATTTAATACTTCAGTTGTTCTTTTAATATCATACTTTTCAATGAATAATTCTCTTAGGACTTCACGGTATAAAGCTGTAGTATGATATCTATCCTGTATAAGACGTGCTGCTCTCTTATCATATTGGGCTTTCTTATCTACTACCCCGAATTTCTTTGCAATACACCAGGTTTTCCAATTAAGAGGATGTGTTCCAACAACAGATACAGACAGTATGTTTGCAACATCATATTCTTGATGGAAGAAATCAGTCACATTGTTTATTGAAAGTGCTCCTTGGGAAGTTAGCAGGATTCTGTATGGATCCGTGTTTGCTTCTATTAGGTAACCGGTTTTACTTGATATTAAGGTTGATAGCATAATAGCTAGAGTTTGATTGATTTTTGAACCTAGGCAGGTGTGAATTACCAAGACACTGGAACCAATCTTTTTTTCAACTGTAATAGTTCCATCATCTGGTATGTAACCAAGTACATCTTTGCTTTTCTGAATTCTCTTTTTTTGCTCTTCGCTTACATTTGATTCAATATCTTTTCCTATTATTCTTCGTAGTTTCCCCACCTCTCTAGCAGTTTCTAATTCTACTGGTATCAGTTCTCCGACCCAATATGGAATTGTTGAAAGATCTTCGAATGTTGGTTCAACATTTACTTCTCCTTTATCTTCATCTATTGATATTATCCTCCATGTACTTCCTTTAAGGACAAATGGTTTCCCTGGTTCACCATATTCTCCAATGAACACCTGATCTAACCTTCCAACTTTCTTATCTGATACTCTATCAATGACAGTCAATTGTTGAATATCCGGAATTGTAGAAATATTATGATAATAATATTCATAGGTACCTAAACCTCTTCCTCTTCCTTCTTCACCATCATACCAAAGGATCCTCTGCCTATCTAGAATTTCAAAGCAGAGATCCACATCTTCTGAACTGATATCTCTAAATGGATAGGCTTTTCCAAGTATAGAAATTGCTTCACTTATGTTTAACCTTCCATATTCCATAACAATCCCAACAAGATGGTGAGCTAAAACATCCAAAGCCAACTCATGAATAATGCTTTTTTCTAGAGAACCAGAGTAAATACGATTTATTAGAGCCCTTGCTTCCAACTCATCATCTAACTTGTTGGTAACTACCAAACCTGAGGCAGATTCTCCTACTCTATGTTTGCTTCTTCCAATTCTCTGTATTAGCTTTACTGATTGTCTGCTGGAACCTGATTGTACAACTAAATCTACTTGACCTATATCTAGTCCAAGCTCTAACGACGATGTGGATACTACTACATTTGCTTCACCGTTTCTAAGTTTACTTTCGGTATCTTCCCGAATTTCCCTTGAAAGTGAACCATGATGTACTTCCACTGGTATATCTGGTGTTCTTGCCTTCAAAAGTGCCCCTAAATATTCTGCTTCATCTCGAGTGTTTGTGAATAAGATAGTACTTTTTTTTTCACCAACTTTCTCTCTTATGTACTTCGAAACATAATCTGATACATGTAAAAGTGATCCTTCTATGTAGCTAAGATCAATATCATATCTTCGAATAGATTGATCTACAAGCACAGCAGTCTTCCTCCCTTCTCCTGCAAGAAATTTTCCTGCTTCGTCTATGTTTCCTAATGTAGCGGAAAGACCTACCCTTACTATGTTTTTCTCAGCAAGCAGTTCTGCACGTTCTAAGCTAACAGTTAGATGTGTACCACGTTCGTTTCCAATTAGTTCATGGAGCTCATCTACGACTACCCACTCTAAAATTCGAAGGTTTTCACGCATTCGTCTACTTGTAAGGATTATAGCAAATGTCTCAGGAGTTGTTATTAATACATCAGGGGGTTTCTTAACCATACGCTGTCTTGCGTATTGTGAAGTATCTCCATGTCTAATATCTACTGTTAATTTCGCATCTTCTGTGTATTTTATTACTCTTCCGAATATGTCTCTATTCAAAGCTTTAAGAGGTGTTATGTAGAGTACTCGTATTCCTTTCTTCTTCTGCTTGTTTTGTGCAAGCTGCGCAAGTATAGGGATAACTGCAGCCTCTGTTTTACCGGATCCAGTAGGCGCCACTAGCAAACAATGCTTTCTTCTTAATATAACAGGGATTGATTTTTTCTGGATAGCTGTAGGTTCCTTCCATCCTATTTTCTCTATGTAACTTACTATCTGTTTCTCGATTTCTTGCGGGTTCATACAGATTTTTCCTCTAAACTATTTCGTTGTTTCTAATTCAAGTTAGATATCATTTTCCCCTGAAAGTTTCTGTGAATATCTATAACCCAAAATAAGTCCAACAATCAAGCCACCAGCATGC
>Ga0187833_10002439_pt1 | contig 19918 bp, 20 predicted proteins | sample ETNtaG_37_FD_167968 | JGI IMG/M metagenome (GOLD analysis project Ga0187833, IMG submission 167968) | Marine microbial and viral communities from oxygen minimum zone, Eastern Pacific Ocean - ETNP2014_SV_400_PacBio MetaG (Illumina Assembly) | ecosystem: Environmental > Aquatic > Marine > Hypoxic...
GTTCAGAAATTAGAAGATTTGCTACAAAAATAAATAACACAACAACTTGTATATTTCATGCGTATGAAACATTGTTTGAGCTGGTATAATGATTAGAAAAAAATGATTTTATGTTGACAATGGAAGTTAAAAAAATTGTTAAAGCAATTGAAACATCTGATGGAGCGGGTGTTAAATTAAAGAGAAGTATAGGAATTCCCGAACTTGATTTTATTGATCCTTTTTTAATGTTAGACGAATTCGGTTCTGAAAATAGAGAAGATTATATTGCTGGTTTTCCATCTCATCCCCATAGAGGCATAGAAACAGTAACCTATATGCTTAACGGAGAATTTAGACACGAGGACAGTTGCGGTAATAAGGGTGATCTGGGTCCAGGAAGCGTCCAGTGGATGACAGCTGCTGGAGGAATTATTCATTCTGAAATGCCCATAATGAAAGAAGGAAAATTACACGGATTTCAATTATGGGTGAATATGCCTGCAAAACATAAAATGAATAAACCTTCTTATCAAAATATTGCACCCAAAGAAATCCCCGAATTTAAAGATCAAGAAAAAAAAATAAAAATAATAGCTGGAAAATATAAAGATAAAATCGGTCCCGTAAAAGGTATTTCTGTCGATCCAATCTATATAGATGTTGAATTAGAAAAAGATAAAATTTTTAATTTTACTATTCCCTCTTCGCATAATGCTTTCATTTACCTGGTTACTGGAGAATTAAAAATAGGAAATAAAAAGCATGATCAATTGCAAAATTCAAATTTGGTTTGTCTTCAAAATGGAAATGATTTAAATATTTATGCTAACAAAAAAAGTAAATTTTTAATCATAGCAGGAAGACCAATTGGGGAATCAATTGCAAGAGGCGGTCCCTTTGTAATGAACACTAAACAAGAAATTATTAAAACTATTCAAGATTATAATAGTGGAAACTTTGTCCAGAAATGACTGTAATAATTAAAATCGAAAAAACTGGTGGACCGGAAGTTTTAAAAATTGAGACAATCGATCTTGATAAACCAGACCCAGAAGAAGTACTAATTGAACATAAAGCTATAGGACTTAATTTCATAGATACTTATCACCGATCCGGTTTATATCCTGTTGAATTACCTTCTGGAATAGGAGCAGAAGGATCGGGTATAATTAAAAAAATTGGCTCAAAGGTTAAAGATTTTTCAATTGGAGATCGTGTAGCTTACGCCGGTATTCCGCTTGGAGCATATTCATCGGAAAGAAATTACCCAACAAAAAATTTGGTAAAAATACCAAAGGAAATGGATTTTAATATAGCTGCTACTTTAATGACAAAAGGCTTAACCTCTTATTACTTGCTTTGTAAAACTTATCCCATTTCAGCAAATGAAACTATATTATTCCATGCTGCCGCTGGTGGGGTTGGACAAATTTTTTGTCAATGGGCAAAAAGCTTAGGATGCAAAGTTATTGGAACTGTTGGATCAGATGAAAAAATTGGTATAGCTAAAAAAAATGGTTGCGATTTCGTAATTAACTATTCTAGAGAAAATTTTGCAAAAAAAGTTTTGGAATTTACCAGGGGCAAGGGTGTCCCCGTTGTTTATGACGGTGTAGGTAAAAATACTCTTGAAGGATCAATTGAGTGCTTACAAAAGAGAGGAATGTTAGTGTCCTTCGGAAATTCGTCAGGTCCTGTAGAAAATATTGATGTAAAAAAAATGATACAACCAAAAAGTCTTTATTTTACAAGACCCACTATGTTTCATTACTTGGCAGAAAAAAAAGAATTAAAGGAAGGGGCAGAAAAATTATTTGAAAAAATTAAACTAGGTAAAATTAAAGTAGAGATATGCAAAAAATATGGTTTGGAAGATGTCGTTCAGGCTCACAAAGACCTGGAAGGGAGAAAAATAATTGGTCCAGCAATTATTATTCCTTAATCTAAATCAATTTTCATATCTGATAAATGTAACTTTAAAGCTTTTGTAGAAATTTGCATTTCTCTAAGAAAAAAAAGTACTGAAATTATCATTGTCATACAACAAGTACCAAAAATTACTCTAGCTTCAAATATCCTACCGAAATAAGAGCAAAAACAGTTAACATGTTAAATGAAAAGCCAAAACTTGCAAAGGCAACTGTATATTTTAACAATTTAACTCTTTCATTTAAATTAATAAGCTGTTTTTCCCATTCATGAGGAATATGTTTTTCCCAAACATGTTCGTCATGAATTTTTCTTATTAGATCGCTTAACGTATGAAACCGATTGCCATAAACGTTCATTAATAACGGTATGGTTGGAAACATAAGTGCCGCAACAGTATAATCTACATTCATAACGAATCAAATTGATTATGAATCCACCTTTTGTTATTTACAAGTTATTTTTTAAATGAATAAAATCAAAATTTTTATCGAGCTTACCAGATTGAATAAGCCAATTGGATTTATGCTTCTATTTTGGCCTTGCCTTTGGGGGTTGGCTCTTGCTTTTCATCAAACTGGAGAGTTCAGATTGTTTATAAATTATATTATTTTATTTTTTTTAGGCTCGGTATTAATGCGTAGTGCTGGCTGTATATTTAATGATATCGCTGATAAAGATTTTGATAAAAAGGTAGATAGAACAAAAGATAGACCTATACCCTCGGGAAGAATTTCAACGCAAGAATCTATTGTGTATATAATTTTATTATCTTTGGTTGCTTTTATTATTTTAATTCAATTTAATTTTTTAACAATTATTCTAGGTTTGCTATCAATGCCCTTTGCCTTCTTCTATCCATATATGAAAAGGTTGACCTACTGGCCTCAACTTTTTTTAGGATTTACTTTTAATTGGGGCATTTTGTTGGGGTGGACTGCATTAAAAGGAGAAATATCATTAGAGCCCATTTTGCTATACATTGCAGCCATATTTTGGACATTGGGTTATGACACCGTTTATGGCTTTCAGGATATTGATGATGATGAAATAATTGGAGTAAAATCAACATCTATTAAATTTAAAGAAAATTATAAAATTTTTATCGGCCTATGCTACCTTGTTTGTGTTTTATTTTTGATTATTCTTGGTTTTCTGGAAGAAAATACAATGTATTATTTTACATTCTTAATTTTTCCCGTTATGCATCTTTTTTACCAAATGACTCGTCTAGATAAAAATAATTCAAATAGTTGTTTAATTGTTTTTAAAAGTAATAACTTTTTTGGTTTTTTAGTTTTTATAACGTTGATGGCTACAAATATTTAAATTTTAATAAAAAATATGACCGACAAAGAAATTATAAAAAGATTATATAAAGATTATGTTAAAAGATATGTCAAAAAAATTTTTTTGGCATTAGTTTTTTCACTCATAATTGCTGGAAGTACCGCTGCTATAGCTTGGTTACTTGACCCGGCGATTAAAAAAATCTTCGTAGAAAAAAATAAAGAATTTATGTTATTAATTCCTATAGCAATAATGTTAGCCTTTGCGATTAAAGGAATCTCACTTTATCTTGTAAGAACCACAATGATAAAAGTCGGAGCAGGAATTGAAAAAGAAATTCAACATGACTTAACCAAAGCAATAATAAGCGCTGATACACAAGTGCTTGAAAAAAAGCATTCTGGAAAATTTATAGGACACCTGTTATTTGATGCGGCATTAATTATTCAGTTGGTAAGTACAGCTGTATTAAACTTAATAAAGGATAGTTTAACTTTAATCGCCTTGTTAAGTTTAATGTTTTATCAAAATTGGAGGCTTTCATTGCTTGCGATTATTATGATTCCACTGGCAACATTTACAGCAAAATCTCTTGGCAAAAGAATGGGCAAAATAACCACCCAGGTTCAAGAAAAAATAGGAATAATCACAACTTACCTTTCAGAAATACTAAAAAATTCTAAAATAATTAAAACCTACCAAAAAGAACAATTTGAATTTAAAAGGGCAGATAAGTTTTTAGAAGAGGCAAAAGAAAAAGGTCAAAAAATGGGAATCGTTCTTGTTAGAGCTACTCCAATCATGGAGGTTTTGACTGGAATTATGATTGCAGGTTTAATTTATTATTCTGCTATAATGGTCAGAGACGGTACTCTTGAAATAAATAATTTTTTTTCTTTTCTTGCGGCAATGATGCTGTCTTATCAGCCCGTAAGATCCTTAGCTACACTTAATATTGGTATTAATCAGGGTTTGTCCGGGGCAAGAAGGGTTTTAGCGATCATTGATGAAGAAAGAAAAATTAACGAAAATATAAATGCCAAAGATTTAGTAATTGATAAAGCAACAATCGAATACAAAAATGTAATTTTTAGCTATGGTGCCGAAAAAGAAATTTTAAAATCTATAAATCTCAAAATAGAAGGTGGAGATATTATAGCTTTGGTTGGTCATAGTGGAGCTGGAAAAACCACAATAATGAATTTAATCCCAAGATTTTATAACTCATCAAGTGGAGATATACTTATTGATAATCAATCAATATATAAAGTATCTCTATTTTCTTTAAGAAAAAATATTTCTCTTGTTAGTCAAGATATTACATTATTTGATGATACAGTTTTATCAAATATAGCTTATGCAGATTCTAAAGCATCAAAAGAAAAGATTATCGAAGCATGTAAATTTTCTGCTACACATGATTTTGTAGAAAAATTACCAGAAAAATACGATACAGTAATCGGAGAAAATGGTGTTCGATTATCTGGTGGTGAAAAACAAAGAATATCCATAGCAAGAGCTATCCTTAAGAATGCACCTATCATTTTGCTTGATGAAGCTACTTCGTCATTGGATGCAGATACTGAATATAAAATTCAAGAAGCGATAATGTATTTAACAAAAAACAAAACAACCATTATTATAGCTCATAGACTTTCAACCGTACTAAGAGCAAACAAAATTTTTATAGTTGATCAGGGTAAGATTGTAGCTAGTGGAAATCATAGTTATCTATTAAAAAATTCAGAAATTTATGAAAACTTTTATACTAAACAATTAAAACCTCATTAATTATGTTTATTAAAAAACTTTTTTATAAACTTACAAACAAAGATAAACATTTTTATTACAAAATGAATCTAAAAAAAACAGCTTCCATAGAACAAAATGTAGAATTGTTTAAAGCAGGAGGGTTTGAAAAAAAAATCTCAGATATACAAAAAAATATTGAAAATAAAAAAGAACTTTCTTTTTTGCATTATGGGCACTTAGGTGATGTAGTTAATTCTTTACCAATAGTTCAAAAACTTTCAAAAACTCATAAATGCAATTTTTATATACAGGCAAATAAACCCTTGGCACCAAATGCTAGGCACTATAAACGTTTCGGAGATCGTGTATTTCTTACAGATGCAAATGTAAATATGCTGTTACCACTATTCGCAAATCAAATTTACATGCACAAAGTAGATAAATATACAAATCAGGAAATAGATATTGATTTAAATTTGGTTAGAGAAATGCCAATAAATTTTAGCGGTGACCTAATCAGATGGTATTCTCAACTAACCGGTGTTCATACCGATTTGTCTATCCCTTATTTATTTGTAAAACCCCATACATTCATCAAAAATAAAGTGATAATTATGCGTAATACTAGGAGGAAAAATTATTTTATTAGTTATAAATTTCTCAAAAAATATGAAAACTTACTTTTTATAGGATTGAATGAAGAATATAAAGATCTGAAAAAAGAAGTGTCAAATTTAGAGTTTTATGATTGTAAAGATTTTCTTGAAGTGGCCCAGATCATTAAATCTAGTAAATTTTTCTTAGGGAATCTATCGTTTGGATACCATATTGCTGAAGGACTAAAAACTCCACGACTTTTAGAAGGTTCTCCAGAATTTCCATTAGTATATCCTCATGGAAAACATTCATATGATTTTTATTTTCAGGAATACTTTGAAAAATGGTTTAACTATCTCTATTATTTGTAGTGCTTTATTAAATTTCAATTTATTAATTTTGAAAAAAAAAAAATAAATCTTTCCGAAATGGATTGTTTGGATAATCGAGATCTTTAATTGGAAAATTATTTACATATTCTGCTTTTTTAGTTTTATATTTATTATTTAATAAAGTCATTTCCAAAACAATGGGTAAACCTGTTTCTGATTTTGGAAAATGATTGTTTCCATGGATATGGACTATTTCAAAATATTCTTTAAGTTTTTTTACAGAACTAAAGAAAATTTCCTCCTTAAATAAGGGTATATTAATTTCCAATTTATCGACTCCTTTGCCATCTTTTAATCGTCCAGTATATTTTGTACCATCAGAATAAATATAAGTTCCTTGTCCATTTGGTAAATCATTTTTAAATTCCCCAATGTATTTTGTTCCATCGCTATATGTATAAGTTCCTAGTCCATCAAATTTACCATCTTTAAATTGCCCAATATATTTTGTTCTATCTACTTTATTTATCCAATGAAATTCAAATATTAACATATTAATTCGGTTTGAATATTTAAGAATTTGGTCTATGATTTCATATTCACTTCCTTCAATATCAATTTTTAAAATAACATCTTCATCGATATTTATTCTTGAAAAAACTTTTTCTATATCTGTATCTTTTTTATTTTTTATTGGATAAGCAATTTTTTCTTTAAAGAAATTTATATTTTTTGAATATAAAAATTTTTTATAATTATAAAAATTTTTTACTCTAGTTGTAAAACCTTCAAATGTTGTTCTAAAAGTTATTAATCTTCTAAAATATTTTCCTATTGCTTTAATATATGGATAACTGCTTACCGTATGATCGTATATATGAACTTTATTTTTTTTATTCCTTCTTAAATAATCTAGTTCAAATGACCAATTTGGACCTAGGCCAAAAGTAATCAAATTATTGCACTTATTAATTATTTTAAAATCAACAACATAACCACCATCAAGTTTTCCACCAAATCTTATTAAATTTGGAGTCTTGATTGGTTGAAGAAAATTATATTTTTTGTCAACAGATTCCATAGTTTAATTTAAAATTATACTTATAATTATTATGTTTAGCATTAATATAATCAAGGTCATGAATTTAAAGTCAAGATCTTCGATGCTGTAAGCAAAATACCTAAACATAAATTATCCGTTTACAGTAATTCGGATTGTTCAATAAATAATAATTAGAAAAAAATTTTTATAAGAAATTTTATTTTTCCATTAAATTTCATTCAAATATGTTATAAAACCGGAAATTTATAAAAATTATTATATTTAAAGAATTGAAGTCTCAATATTTAATGCTAACGTTATATGGATTGCTTGTAAATATAGTTTGTTTTTTTGCACCAATTATTCTTAGAATAAGAATCTATAAAAAAAAAGAGGATGAAAAAAGATATACAGAAAAACTCTGTATTATAGAAAAAAGGAGAGCCAAGGGTAAACTTATATGGTTTCATGCTGCAAGTGTGGGCGAATTAATGAGTATCATTCCTATTTTGGAAAAGTTTGAAAAAAATAAAGAAATTAAGACAATTCTTATAACTACAAATACTTTAAGTTCATCAAGAATATTTGATAAAAAAATAAAATCAAAAAAAATAATTCATCAATTTTTTCCCTTTGATAAATATATTTTTACAATAAAATTTCTTGACCATTGGCTTCCGGACTTAGTTATTTTTGTTGAATCAGAAATTTGGCCAAATTTTATTTTTAACATTAAGAATAAAAAAATTCCTTTAATATTATTAAATGCAAGAATTACAACCAAAACTTATTTACGTTGGAAAAAATTTTCTAGTTTTGCAAAATTAATTTTTGGAAGTTTTGATTTATGTTTATCTCAAAACAAAGAAACAGAAAAATATTTAAAAAATTTTGGTGTAAAAAAGATTAAAAATTTTGGAAATTTAAAATTCTCAAAATCAAAGTTTGTTTCATCAAATAAACTTAACAAAAATATTTCAAAAATGTTTCAATATAAAAAAATATGGTGCGCCTCAAGTACTCATGATGGTGAAGAAATTTTTTGCGGCAAAACACATATTGAATTAAAAAAACAATTAAAAAATATTATTTTAGTAATAATACCAAGGCACGTTTATCGCTGTAATGAGATAGTTAAAGAGCTAAACAAGTTAAACCTAAAAGTACATGTACACGGAAACCAATCTAAGTTTAGTCTTGATACCGATATTTATCTAGTTAATACTTTTGGAGAAACACAAAAGTTCTTTAATATCTCCAAATTTGTATTTTTAGGTGGCTCAATAGTTAATCATGGTGGACATAATCCAATTGAACCTACCAGAATGGGCTGTACAATTTATCATGGTCCACACGTAAACAATTTTAAAGATGTTTATTCATATTTAGATTATCAAAAAATTTCGAAAAGAATTAGCAGTATCAATAATTTAAAAAAAATTTTACTTAAAGATCTAAGTTCAAAAGAAAAAAGAAACAAAAAATTAAGGAAGCGAATAAATGTTGTAGGTCAATCTATATTAAAAAATACAGATTTAGAAATTAATAAATTTATCGTAGGTCACAAATGAAATTTTACAAACCAAGATTTTGGGATCGTAATAAATTTTCAATTTGGCCATACGTTTATTATCCCTTCTCTGTAATTGTTAATTTAATTAGCCTACTAAAATTTAAGTATTCAAAAATAGAAAAGTTTAACATCCCAATAATTTTGGTTGGAAATATTTATTTGGGTGGAACTGGAAAAACTCCTCTTTGTATAGAAATTTTTCAAATACTTAAATTACTAAAATTAAACCCTGCATTTGTGAAAAAACACCGGGAGAAATATGCTGATGAAACAAAATTATTAGAAAATATTGGCAAAGTATTTTCAAACAAACAAAGATCAGAAGCTGTAAAATTGTTGATCAATAGTAATTTTAATGTGGCTATTTTTGATGATGGTTTTCAAGATCCAAATGTAAAAAGCGATATATCTATAATTTGTTTTAATGAAAAACAGTGGATTGGAAATGGTTTTGTGGTTCCTTCGGGACCACTTAGAGAAAAACTTAATGCATTAAAAAGGTGCAACTATGTATTTATTAATGGAAACCAAAATTTCAAATTTGAAAAAACTATAAATAAATTTAATCCTGAAATTAAAGTTTTTTATACTCAATATAAACTGACGAACTTAGATAATTTAATAAATAGAAAGATCTTAGCATTCGCGGGTATAGGAAATCCTGAAAATTTTTTTGAACTTTTAAAAAAAAATAACATAAAGATAATAGAATCTATAAAATTTCCCGATCATTATAATTTCAAAAAAATAGATATTATAAATCTTAACAAGAGAGCTGAGGAGTTGGATGCACATTTAGTAACTACCGAGAAAGATTATCTTAGATTAGATGACGAAGACAAAAAAAATATTAAATATATAAAATTTGAATTGCTCATTAATAAAAAAGAAGAATTTATTAATGAAATAAAAAAAATTATATGAAAATCTTTAAATATTTTATAGAATTTATAATAGTTTCATCATTATTCGCAACTTTCAAAATTATCGGACCTCAAAATGCATCTTTTATAGGGAGTTATCTTGCCAAAGTATTAGGTCCATTATTTAGATCTAAAAAGATTATTGAAAAAAACTTAAATATTTGTTTCAAAAAAATTAGCCAAGAAGAGATTAAAAAAATATCTCTTGGCATGTGGGACAATATCGGAAGAACTTTTTCTGAGTATGTTTTTTTAAAAAATTTTAACAAAAATCATAACCATTTAATAAAATTAAACGGAAGAGAATATTTAGATGAAATTAAAAATAGCAACAAACCAGTGATTTTTGTATCTGGACATATCTCAAATTTTGAATTGTTAGGAACCAAATTGAATCGATATGGAATGAGATTTTGCGCCATCTATCGACCTCTAAATAATATATTTTTAAATCCAATCATGGAATATCTAAGATTAAAATATGTATGTCCTATGATGTTTAAAAAAGGAAGAACAAACATCAGGGAACTATTAAATAATATCAAGAGTGGATATTCGGTAATTATAATAGCCGATCAAAGAACTAGTGAAGGAAAAAAAGTTGATTTTTTCAATCACGCGGCATTAACGACAACTATTCCAGCTCAAATATCTTTAAAATATAACTATAAAATTGTGCCTCTGCGCATGGAAAGATTGTCATATAATAATTTTGAAATGACCGTTTACAAACCTTTTGAGCACGAAAAAACTGACAACTATGAGAAAGACATTTACAACCTTACATTAGAAATTAATAAACAGATTGAAAAAATGATTCTAAAGAAACCTGAACAGTGGCTTTGGTCTCACAATCGTTGGAAATAAATTGGTAAATTATCATTTTTTTAATTCTTCAAATCTTATTTGTGCTTCTTCCGGTGAAAAATAAGCTTCCTGTAAATCAACATTCCAATATGTAAGTTTATCTAAAGGAATTTTTTTTCCTGAGATAGCACAAATAACATGATTGCCTTTTTTTAATACTTCAAAAGCATTAGATCCGTATTTTAATTTTGCTAAAATTTCATCCATAGTTGTATGTTCTTAATATATTAATATTATATGAATATAAGATTAATTGAAAAATTGTTTTTTATTGAAAAAATATTAACTGATTTGTAGTAGACAAATAATGAAATAATAATGCGAATAATTTCTGGAAAGTTTAAAAGTACTAAACTATTTATCCCTCTAGATAAAGAAACAAGGCCTCTTAGGGATATTACTAAAGAGTCGATTTTTAATACTTTGCTTCATTTTAAAAAGTTTCCTTTTAAATTCAGAAATGCGAAAATTTTAGATTTTTATTCGGGCACAGGATCTTTTGGTTTAGAGTGTCTATCTAGAGATGCTAATAAGGTTATATTTGTTGAAAACAATAAAAATGCCCTAAAAATACTACAAAAAAATATTTATAAACTTAATATTGAAAAAAAGACCTCCGTGATTGCATGTTCGGTATTAAACTATTTGTCTAATATTGACAATTTGAATTATAGGGTAGATCTGATTTTTTTGGATCCTCCTTATAAAGAAAAAAATATTTTCGAATTAATTAATAATATTATTAAAGCAAATATTCTTAAGAAAAATGGAATCATTATCATTCATAGAAATGAAAAATCGAAAGATAATTATCCAAACAATTTTAAAATATTAGATATAAGAAAGTATGGTATTTCAAAAATTATTTTTGGAAATTTAACTTTTTAATAAAATTTTTTTGGTAACTTGTTTTACTGTCTCAACGGCTGGTTGATCAAAAGGATTTAGTTTCATTAATCTTGATAAAAGAATCGTCTCTAAAACAAAAAAAGTAAAAATCGTGCCTAACTCTTCTTCACGCTTTTTTAAAAAGTAAAAAGTTCTAAAAGGAATTTTTTTTTTAATTAAAGCTTTCTCCATTGCTTTTCTTTGTGCATATAAAACAGTTTCTAAATTTTTTTTTGCTATATATTTAATGGATTTTGGCATTAAATAATTAGATAGTCTATATTCTTTATGATGTTTTGATGCAAATACTGTAAAAAAATTATTTTTAGGTCCATCTAAATACAATTGAAGCAAACTATGATGATCTTTTGGCATAGTAGAAATCATTGGGATAAAGCCTTTACCTTTTTTTCCAAGACTTTCTGCTATTAATTGTTGATACCAATAAGCGAAATCATTCATATCTGAATCATAATTAAGAATTATTGAGTTCATGATTCTCTGTTTAGATAAACCATATAAACAGGATACATTGGAAATTAATTTATTAACAAAATTCTTGTTATTAATTAGGTAATTTAAATTTTTAAATTTTTTTACTTTTAAATTCATCAATTCAGCTGGCAACATTCCAATTTCTGACATCACAGAATATCTTCCACCGATAAAATTTTTATGCTCTATAATTTCAGCTTTTAGTTTGTTTGCAATTTCAGCGATTGCATTATTTGTTTTTTCAGTAATAAAAATTTTCATAATATTTTTTCTTTTATTTTGAATAATTAAATTTATATTCGCGATAGTTTCGATAGTATTTCCAGACTTAGATATGAAAATATAAGCCGGATTATTAAATTTTTTTGAACTTAGTTCTAAAATAGTTCTTTCGCTTAGATTGTCTTGAAAAAAAAATTTTTTTTTAATTTTTTGTTTTAAAAATGAATATAATGCTTTTGCCCCAAGAATTGAGCCACCCATTCCCACCAAAATTATATTTTCCTTTTTTCTTAAAACTCTAACTAATTTTTTCGAGTAACTAAGCTTATAATTTTTTTCGAAGCTAGCAAGCAAGGGAATTTTTTTTTTTTTATAATCTTCTTTTAGTTCCAAAAATTTTTTTTTAGCTTTTAAAATACTTTTTGATTTTATTTTTTTAATCAAATTATTTTTGAAAAGAATAGTCTTAACCAACATTATTTTTGATTAATTTTTTTTAGAAGCGACTCTTCTAAATTTTTACTGCCTTGCCCAAGATTTGTTAAACTTTTTTCATTTTTACCCAGTTGAATAAGTTCCTCAATATCAGTTACCTCCTCAACGTCGCCATCTAATTTTATATTCTGTCCTGGTTGTGGTAAATCTTTCCATTTTGGTGGCATAACGAGGGGATCTTTTTTTTTTACTAAAAATTCATCAGTAGATGTTCTTTTTTCACCGCCCAAACCTTTTTTGATATCTTCCCAAGATGAAGCACATGCTGTGATAAGAAAAAAAATTATTATGATTATTTTATTAAGTGTCTTTTGCATCATCCTCTTTATTAATATTTGTATTCTTGTTAAATATTTCAACCAAAATTAGGCAGATTATGCCTATTGTAATAAATATATCTGCTATATTGAATATGAACCAGTGAAAATTTCCGATATGCATATCCATAAAATCTGGCACAGCAAAATAGTATATTCTATCAAAAAAATTTCCGAATGAACCACCTAAAATCATAGAAATAAAATATTTTCTAATATCATTTAGCTTAAATAATAAAATTATTAACACCAAATTAATAATTCCAATTAAAATAGTTAAAAAATGATAAAAAATATTTGGGTCTGTAGAAAATAAACCAAATCCTATACCGGTATTCCAGGCTAAGTAGATATTTAGAAAAGAAAAAATATAAAAATCTACATCAGTGCCGTTTTCGTGCAAATTTAAGAGATAAATCTTGCTTATTCGATCAGTAACAAAAATTAAAATTATTATAATAAAATGATTTAGTAAATTTTTAAACTTAATATTGTTCAATTTATCCTCTTTATATAGCGCACATGCTCTTATCACATTTAGTATTTGTTATTTTCCAACATCTTGGACATTTTTTACCCTTTGCTTTTTTCACCAAAACCTTAACACCTGCAATATTCTCAATCTGGAACAAATTTTCTTTTTTATTATCAAAGGGTTTTGCAATTGCTTGTGAGGTTATACAATACTCTGATAAGTCAATTTCTTTAGCAAGCTTTAGATATTGATCATCTAGATATATTTCCAGATCTGCTTCTAGGCTTGATCCTAATTCTTTATTGGATCTTTTTATTTCTATAGCTGCGTTACAAACTTGTCTTACATAATTTAATTTATTCCATCTTTTAAATAACTGATTATTTTGCCATGTTCGTGGTATATTTGGGAAATTTTGTAAATGAATGCTGTCAGTTTTATTTTTATTAACTATTTTATAAATTTCCTCCGTTGTAAATGATAAAATAGGAGCGAACCATTTCAATAATGAATCTAGTAAAATATTTAATAAATTTATACAAGCTTTTCTGGTTTGTGACTCTTTGCCATCACAATACAAGGTATCTTTTCTAATATCAAAATAGAAAGCTGATAGATCTTGTGAACAAAAATTCAACAGATCTTTATAAAGTTTATGAAAATTGTATTCTCTAAAATAAAATTTAAAATTCTGATCTATCAGATAAATTTTGTGTAACATATATTTTTCAAGATCTGGCCAATTTAAAACTTCATTTGAATCAAAATTAAAATAAGTTTTTTGATCCTGAAGGTTACCCAATAAAAATCTGAAAGTATTTCTAATTTTTCGATAAGATTCGGCATGTTGATCTAATATTGAAAAATCAATTCTTAGATCTTCTGAATAATCAGATGCAGCAACCCAAACTCTTAATATGTCCGCGCCATATTTTTTCAATATATCTTCAGGTGAAATTATATTTCCTGTAGATTTCGACATTTTGAGACCTTTTCCATCAACTACAAACCCATGGGATAAAACGCTTTCGTACGGAGCTCTACCTCTTGTGCCACATGACTCTAATAAAGAAGAATGAAACCATCCGCGATGTTGATCTGACCCTTCTAAATACATTGAAGCAGGCCATTTTAAGTCTTCTCTTCTTTCAAGAACAAAGGAATGTGTTGATCCACTGTCAAACCAAACTTCACAGATATCCGTGGACTTTATAAAATCTTCTTTTTTATATTTTTTACCCAAAAATTTTTGGGGATCATCTATAAACCAACAATCCGATCCTTCTTTTTCATAAATTTTTGCAATATTTTCGATAACTTCCGGATCTTTTAATGGTTCACTTGTTTTTTTTGAAATAAATATTGGTAAAGGAACACCCCATGTTCTTTGTCTTGATATGCACCAATCAGGGCGTAGTTCGATCATTGATCTAATTCTTTCTTTCCCTTTTTTTGGATAGAAATGTGTTTCATCGATAGCTTTAAGAGCTTTTTTTCTAAGTTCATGACTTTCCATCGAGATAAACCATTGTTGCGTAGCTCTATGTACTAGTGGAGCTTTTGATCTCCAGGAATGTGGATAGCTATGAGTAAGTTTTCCATTTCCTAGTAATGTTTTTCCTTCTTTTAATTTATCAATGATTAACTGATCAGCCTTAAAAATATGAATACCTTCAAAAGAAGGTATATTATTTGTGTAGCACCCATTATCATCAATTGTATCAACAGCCTTTATTCCATGTTTTAAACAAAGATTAAAGTCATCAGGCCCATGGCTTGGTGCGGCATGCACAATTCCCGTCCCTTGTTCAAGAGTTACAAATTGAGCTTCAAACATTGGAACTTCAAAATTATAACCAAGTTTTTTTAGTGGATGTGAACAAATTGTTCCCTCAAAATCACTACCCTTGAATGTATCAATTATTTTATATTTTATTAATTCATTTTCTTTTACTGTAATTTCTAACAATTTTGATGCAACTATTATGTTCTGATTTTTAAAATCAGATGAAGAATCTTCAATTTTCACTAAAGAGTATTCCAAATCTTTATTATAAGCTAATGCTCTATTTGCCGGAATTGTCCAAGGTGTTGTCGTCCATATAATGACACTACTATTTTTTATTAAGTCAATTTTGGAATGCTCAACTTTAAACCCTAAATAAATAGTGTTCGAAACATGATCTTTATATTCTACTTCTGCATCAGCAAGAGCTGTTTTTTCTACGGTTGACCACAAAATTGGCTTAAATCCTTTATAAAGACTCCCATCTAATAAAAATTTTCCAAGCTCCCTTACTATTCCAGCTTCCGCGTCAAAACTCATTGTAGAGTAATAATTTTTCCAATCACCAATCACTCCAAGTCGCTTGAATTCCTTTATATGGACGCTTATCCATTTATTTGCAAATTCTCGACATTCTTTTCTAAATTCTCCGATTGGAACATCATCTTTATTTTTTTTATATTTTTTGTATTGTTCTTCTATTTTCCATTCAATTGGTAAGCCATGACAATCCCACCCTGGAACATAATTTGAATCTTTGTTATCCATTTGGTGAAATCTTGTTACTATATCTTTAAGTATCTTATTTAATGCTGTGCCCATATGAATATGTCCATTCGCATAAGGTGGCCCATCATGAAGAATGAATTTTTCTTTTCCTTTTCTTGCTTTTCTATGTTTTTTATATAAATCTATTTTATCCCAAAAACTTACAATATCCGGTTCTTTCTGAGGAAGGTTGGCCTTCATGGGAAAAGACGTTTTTGGCAAATTCAAATTTTCTTTTGTCATAAAATTATTTTTCTTCTCAAATCAAATTTTGTTTTTGTTAAATCTTTTTTCATTTGATTAATTAAACTTATTTTATTTTTGAATTTTCTATCTCTTCTTATAAAGTTGCAAAAATAAACATTTAATGTTTTTTTATATAAATTTCCATTGAAACCAAATAGATTTACCTCTAATAATAGCTTTTTCCCTTCAAAAGTTGGTCGATAACCTAAATAAGCTATGCCATTTAATATTTTTTTTGAATCATCTATAATAGCTTTAACAGAGTAAACTCCTGGTTTTGCTGAAATATAATTTTTGATATCAATATTACATGTTGGAAAACCAAGCCTATTACCTAATCGCTTCCCTTTTTGGACAACTCCATTTATTGCCCAATTTCTTGATAATAGCTTGTTTGCTTGTTTTATATTTCCTTTTATTAAAAAATTCCTAATCAATGTAGAAGAAATAATTTTTTTTTTTATTCTTACTGGTTTAGGTTTTACAACGCTGTATCCAAATTTTTTTCCCTCATTAATTAATTCTTTAACATCACCTTTTCTTTTATTTCCATATCTAAAATTGCTACTAACAAAAATAAATTTAGGGTTGATTTTTTTTACTATTGTATTTTTGACAAACTGCTTAGATGTTGTCTTAGAAAATTTTAAATCAAAACGCTTATTAATAACAAAATTTATGCCAATTTTTTTTAACAAAAAAAATTTCTGAAAATTGCTTGTAAGTCTATAGTTTTTTAATTTCTTATTAAAAAACATAGCTGGCAAAGGATTAAATGTTAGAACACCTAATTTTAATTTATATTTTTTTTTAAATTTTATTGCTTCTTTAAAAACCTTTTGATGACCCAAATGTAAACCATCAAAGTTCCCTATTAATAAAATAGATTTTTTTAATTTTTTTGGAATGATGAAATTATTATAAATTTTGAGCATAGCTTTTACCACAATAAACGATTTTGATAATAATCAATTTTAACTTGATATTTGCTTAATATCTTATCAAAGCTATCGGATGTTAAATTTTTAAATTCATCAAGATGAATTCCGTTTTTTATAAATAAAGAATCATAACGCATATTATTTGCCCCTTTTATATCTGTATTTAAATTGTCACCAATCACCAATACTTTTTTTGCATTTTGAAAACATTCCTTATAAATCTCGGGATAAGGTTTCCCATAATAGATTACTTTCCCATTTATTTCCTCAAAAACTTTAGCAACCGATCCTGCACAATATTCTTTTTTTTTACCTCTATGCACTATTAAATCAGGATTTGTACAAACCATTTTTTTATCGACATATTCTTTTAATAAATTCTTATAATAAGAAAGATTGTTTTTTTGACCATCAAATAAACCAGTACATAGAATAAATTCTGCTGATTCTATTTTGTCTTTTCTTTTCTCTTTAAATTCAAAAAATAAATTCGTATCCCTCTTTGGACCTAAATGAAAAAAATTTTTGCCATGAGAATCTAATCTTAGTGCGTTTAAAGCTACATCACCTGAAGTGAAAATGTTTTGATAATAATCTTTATTAAAATTTAATTTGCTTAAAAAATTAGCTACATTTTGTCTTGGTCTAGGTGCGTTGGTCATCAAAATAAACTTTTTGTTTTTTCTTTTTAAGTTATCCAAAACTTCCATGGCACTATAATTTAATGATATCCCGTTATGCACTACACCCCATAAATCAATAGAGAAAATTTCATAATTATCGGCTATTTCTCGTAATCCATTTTTTAAGTATAAAAAATTCATGAATAAAGATGATATAAATGCGAAAAATACAGTATTTTCAATGTTTTTTAAATATCAAGTTAATTCTGCATTCCATCTTGAAATTATACGTTTATATATTTATATCATTCACAGAATTTAATAGGAGAAAGCAATGAAATTCAAACCTTTACACGATAGAGTATTGATAAAAGTTTTAGATAGCGAAGAAAAAACTTCTGGAGGAATAATTATCCCCGACACGGCAAAAGAAAAACCACAGGAAGGCGAGGTTGTAGCCGTTGGACCTGGGGCAAAATCAGAAGATGGAAAAATTTCACCAATGGATGTAAAAGTTGGTGATATAGTTCTTTTTGGTAAATGGTCAGGTACGGAAGTAAAGATCGATGGAATAGAATATAGCATAATGAAAGAATCTGACATTATGGGAATTTCGAAAAGCAATAAATAAATTAGATTAAGGAGAAAGAAAGAAAATGGCAAAAATTATAAAATTTGATACAGAAGCAAGAACTAAAATGCTACAGGGGGTAGACCTGCTTGCAAATGTAGTTAAGGTAACCTTGGGCCCTAAGGGAAGAAATGTAGTTTTGGATAAATCTTATGGAGCACCACGTTCAACAAAAGATGGCGTAACCGTTGCTAAGGAAATTGAGCTCCAAGATAAATTTGAGAACATGGGAGCTCAAATGATTAAAGAAGTTGCAAGTAAAGTTAATGACGAGGCTGGTGATGGAACAACAGCAGCTACGCTTCTGGCACAATCAATAGTTAAAGAAGGTTGTAAATACGTTACCGCTGGAATGAACCCAATGGATGTTAAACGTGGACTTGATAATGCAGTTGCTCATGTTATTGAAAAAATAAAATTTTCTTCAAAAAAAGTTAAGACAAGTGACGAAATAGCTCAGGTTGGAACAATTTCTGCAAATGGTGAAAAAGAAATTGGGGATATGATTTCTAAAGCAATGCAAAAAGTTGGAAATGAAGGTGTAATTACAGTTGAGGAAGCAAAAGGACTCGCTACAGAACTTGATGTTGTAGAGGGTATGCAATTTGATAGGGGATACCTTTCTCCCTACTTTATAACTAATGCAGACAAAATGACCACAGAACTTGAGAATCCTCTTGTTCTCTTGCATGAAAAAAAATTAACTAACTTACAGCCAATGGTACCTTTATTAGAGTCGGTCGTTCAAGCAGGACGTCCTCTTATGATAATTTCTGAAGATGTTGAAGGTGAAGCCCTTGCAACTTTAGTTGTCAATAAACTAAGAGGTGGATTAAAAGTAGTTGCGGTTAAGGCTCCTGGCTTTGGTGATAGAAGAAAATCAATGTTGGAAGATATTGCAATATTAACAAATGCTCAAGTAATTTCAGAAGACCTTGGAATTAAATTGGAAAATGTAAAAATAGGTGATCTTGGATCTTGCAAAAAAATAAAAGTTGACAAGGATAATAGTACAATTGTTGCCGGATCAGGTAAAAAAGCTGATATCGATGCGAGATGCAATCAGATTAGACAACAAATCGAAGAAACAACTTCTGATTATGATAAAGAAAAGCTTCAAGAAAGATTAGCTAAATTAGCCGGAGGAGTTGCTGTAATTAAGGTTGGTGGATCAACCGAAGTTGAGGTCAAGGAAAGAAAAGATAGAGTAGAAGATGCACTAAATTCGACAAGAGCTGCTGTAGAAGAAGGTGTTGTTGCTGGCGGAGGATGCGCATTACTTTATGCCACTCAAGATTTAGATAAGGTTAAATTTAAAGGAGCTGATCAGAAAGCTGGGGTAGACATCATTAGAAAAACTCTGGAAGCACCTATTAGACAAATAGTTGCGAACGCTGGTGTTGACGGATCAGTTGTTGTTGGAAAACTTTTGGAAAGCAAAAAACCAAATCAGGGTTATGACGCACAAAACGAAGAATATTGCGATATGTTTGCAAAAGGAATTATAGACCCAACTAAAGTTGTGAGAACGTGCCTTCAGGATGCTGCATCGATTGCAGGCCTATTAATTACAACTGAAGCAATGGTTGCTGATAAACCAGAAGAAAAAGAAGCTGGCCCTGCTGCTATGCCTCCTGGTGGAGGAATGGGTGGTATGGGAGGAATGGGCGGCATGGGAATGTAATCGTTCCAACCCAAAACAAAATTCAAAAACCCCAGTTTTTACTGGGGTTTTTTTATGCCT
>Ga0187833_10002440_pt1 | contig 19912 bp, 22 predicted proteins | sample ETNtaG_37_FD_167968 | JGI IMG/M metagenome (GOLD analysis project Ga0187833, IMG submission 167968) | Marine microbial and viral communities from oxygen minimum zone, Eastern Pacific Ocean - ETNP2014_SV_400_PacBio MetaG (Illumina Assembly) | ecosystem: Environmental > Aquatic > Marine > Hypoxic...
TTTTATTTTTTTTTAAAATATGATTCTAATAAAGAAAAAAATTTATCTTATATATTATCTAATGTGTTTTTTCTTGCTTGTGCAGCTTATTTTAGACCAGTTTATTCATTATTTAGTATCTATTTTGTTTTAAGATATTATTTAGATTTAAAATTATCAGTCAAATTTTTATATTATATTTTAATTAATATAATTTTGAGTTTTCCCGCAATATATTATGTCGTTATTTTAAATGTAAATTTTATGGTAATTCATATTGGTTATGCAATAGACTTATCAAGATTTGTAAATCAATTTGCCATAACAATTTCGGTTATTTTTTTTTATTCTATTCCTTTTTTATTACTGAATATTAAAGATAATTTTAAACTATCTTTAGTTAAAGTTGAAAATATTATTTTATCAATAATTTTTTTATATCTTTTAATATTTTATTTTAATTATAATAGTCCTTATGGTGGAACTATATTTTATAAAATTTCATTATTAATTTTTGATAATAACTATTTATTTTATTTTTTTTCTTTAATAAGTTTAAATTTTTTATTTGTAATTTTATTTGTCAATGAAAGTGGAAAAGATAGGATTTTTGATTTAATTTTATTTCTAATACTTATTCTTCTTGAGCCTGATCGTTTTATTTATCACGAGACATATGATCCATTATTATATTTTGTTTTTTTTCTCTTAATAAAAAATAAAATTTATCTAAATTTTGCTAGAAAGTTTACTGATAAAAAATTCATTTTATTAATTCTTTTTTGCATATCTTTTTACGCTTTATCAATTTTAAAAATGATTTATTATCCAGCTAAGATGCCAACGTACCAATCAATAGATGTAGATGTGTTTTATAATGAGCAAATTATTAAATCAATTAGCAAGGACTATATAAATGCGCACGAATTTATCAACGAACAATATTCCAATATAAGTTGAAGCAACTGGCAAAATCACAATTAGTAAAATAGTTTAACTTAAGTAAAGAAAAAATTTTTTTAATAATCAAATTATAAATTTCTGTCTTGTATTGTTTTAACTGTTAAATTTTTTTTTAATAAAATAAATATCTAGATCACCCAAAGAAATTTTAATAGAAATTTTTTTGAATAAATTAATTTTTAATAAATTTGAAAATATAAAACTTAGTTTTGGCATTATTGCATTTAACTTAAGAAAAAAATATTTTAAACTTATAAATTGTACATCGTTCTTGATTTTAAAAATTTCCAAATTATTTTTTTTTAAAATGTTTGTCAAAACGGCTCTTGTAAAATAATACTTATGCATAGGCATTATCCAATGATAGTTTTTTCCAAGTATTTTGGCGATAAAAGAGTCCATATTATATGTCGAAAATATCAGTATGCTTCTATGGGTCATTTTTTTTTCTATTAGTTTAATTGTATTGAAAGGATCGTCTAAATGTTCAATTACATGGCTCATAATTACAACGTCTAATTCACCCTTTTTTTTTAAATAATCTTCAATTTTTTCATTATAAACATTCAATTTTTTTTTTTTGGAATATTCCGCGGCATGAGATGATATTTCTACACCTTCGTATTTTTTGACTAAAGGTTTAATTAAGTCTCCCAATATTCCATAATAGGAACCAATTTCTAAAACTTCAGTATCACTATGTAAGTAATTTTTAATTTTTTTAAGTACGCCCAAAAAATATTTTTTTTTAAATTCAATTTGATCAATATAAGTTTGATCTACAACATCTGAGTATATATTTTCAAAACTAAACTGATATAATTCAGAAAAAATTAAATCGCAGTCTTGGCACTTATATAAAGCGGGCCTAGCATGCTGCATATTTGTACATTTTAAGTCAATTTGACCTAGTTGATTTGGATTAATTTTTTTTGAAGAATTAAACAAAATTTTACAATTATTTTTTTGATCGTATGGACAAATCATATAAAATTAAAAAGTACTCTTTATAGAATCTTTTGATGCAATATGATAGTATATTATCCACAAGTAAGTAGTCAGAAATATCTGGTAATTTATAAAATATTATGAACAAGAAAAACAGTATCTTATTTTATAAGAAAGCTCTTTTCAAATTCATATTAATATTTTTTGTATTGATTATTACAATCAAATTATTTTTTACTACTTTGCAAAATGAAACAAGAAAAATTTTAGAATCTGATCGTTTTTTCTTTTTTTTGAAAAGAACATTTGAAAGAAATTTAGAAACTTTCTCAAATTATAAACCTACTGATAAGGAAAAATTACTCTATAAAGAAAGTTTCGAAAAAATTTTAAATAATTGGAATATAACAGGCAGTGAAACAAATACCAAACTTTCAGATAAATAAAGTTTTATATCCTCTTATAATAATTTTTTTTGTACTGTTATCCTTTTTTGGATCGATATATCAGTTAAATTTACATTATGACGGTCATCATCAGGGAATTGCCTACTCAATGTCCGAAGATTTTTTATCTGGGAAATTACCATACAAGGATTTTTTTTCTCACTATGGATTTTTATTTGTTTTAATAAATTCCTTCTTTTTAAAAATATTTAATATGTCAATATCAGGACTGTATTATATTTCTGCATTATCTTATTCAGCTGGCATTCTTTTATTAAGCTTATTAATAAAAAAGTATACAAACTACTTATATGCTTGCTTAGTCACGGTTTCTTTATTTTTGATACATCCTTTTGTTTATTTACCTTGGCCTGATTATCAATTCTTTTTTTTTGTAGTTCTATCAGTTTATTTATTAAGCTTTAATAATAAGATAAGTTTTTTTTTATCCGGTATCTTTTTAAGCTTAGGGATTCTTGAAAAAGAATATTTTATATATGTATATTTTTTTGCTTTTCCAGCTATTATTTTAACATATTTTTTTTTGAAATTTAAAAAATTAGTTCATTTTAGATTACCATTTTATCGACTTTTTTTTTTAGGATTTTTAATTCCATTATTATTTTTTTTATTTTATTTACATATTAATAATTTAATCCCTTTTTATATAAAGCAATTACATTTACCTTTTGTTATAACCGACATGAAGGCAGCGAATGCTATTATAACTACTTTAGTTAGTTTCTCTGGTTTAATTAATCTTTCAATTAGAAAATTTTTTTCTGAACCATATTGGTTTTTTTTTGTTTTAATAATCTTTAGTAATATATTTTTTTCAATAAATGAAATTTTTTTAAGAAAAAAGAAATTAAATTACCAAGATTTTTTGTTAGTTATTGTTTCTTTATTTTCAATTACGTTGTATTTAACAGCAATTTATAATGTGGGAGTATTTAAATTAGCAACAGGTACAGTTGTCGGAATAATAGTTATTTATTATTTAATTTCTAAAATTAAATCACCAGAGACAAGATATATATTAAACACATTAATTATATTGTATTTGGTTTTAGGACTTGAATTTGGAAAATCACCATCTAATTTAACCTACCCAAATTATAGACCAAAATTTAAAAATGATTTAAACACAATGGAATTTTTAAGAGATAAAAAATTTCCGAAGTCTCAATGGAATCAATTAACTCTATTTAAATCTAAAATAGATCAAGTAAACAAAAACTGCACCAATATTGAATTTGGGGCAAATTTAACCAATGACGTTTTTTATACAATTTTAATGAAAAAAAATTTTCAAATAATTAACTTTATTCCTTGGTATACAGAATTTAATAATTATGCCGAGAGGCTTTATGCTTATTATGATCCAAACTTTTTTCAAAATTTTGAATATTTATCTAATCAAAAAAAATTATTAATTGCTGTTGGCGATAATAATATGAAGATAAAAAACATAATTAATAAAGATATATATGTTTTAAGCGATGAAATAAATTATGATTTTTATGGTCATAACGGTATACAAATCTTTCTACCAAAGAATTGCAAGGTTAGCATTGGAGGTCAGGATAAATAATTTATTATTTTGATTTGAATTTTTTTGATAAAATTTATATTTGATAAATTTATTTTTAATGAGCATATTGCCAAACCCACTATTTAGGTTTATTTAAAAATGCATAGGCTAATGAAAAATTTATCCAAAAAATTGATCCGTTAAATGTTGAAAAAATGCTACCCGAAGGCAGCAATGGAATAAAAAATGTAATAACAAATAAAATTGATGCTAGGTGAATTATGTCATCTGTTTTACGGCAGATATTAAAGCTGTTGAATAAAATGTTAAAGATTAAAAAAATAATAATTAAGTAACCTATTACCCCTTGTTCGGATAATATTTCTAAATGGACTTGATGTGGATGGTTTGAACATCTTTCATGTGTAAACATAATTTTAGTATTAAAATATTTCTTATCGTGGCAAATATATCGAAATTTTGAATTTCCAACACCGGAGATTGGATAATCTTTGAATATTTCCCAGGCAGTATCGTAATGTGCGAAATGTCTTAAGTGTCCAAATCTTTCATAAATAGAGCCCTGATCATATAATTGTATTCTTTTAAAAAATCCAATTTGTCTAAAGTATATTTCTTTATATATTAAAGTTGGGAGAGCAACTCCAATAATAATAAATAATAAAATATATTTTTTTTTTATATAAATATGGGCATCTTTAATTAATAATAAAATTATAGAAGTAATAATTAATGCTTTTACAAAATTTGATCTTTCGCCTGATAAATAAATACAAAATATTGATAAACAAAAAAATATATTAGGAAATATTTTTTTTTGATTATTTTTAGTTAGTTTAAATAAATAACCTGAAATTAAAAATGAAAAACCCAAAATGAATCCACCAACAACTAGTTCATCTTCGAAAAAACTTACAATTCTATGTGAAGATGGACTTTTAAAACCTAATAAATTAAAGCCAATAATACGTTCGAAGATAACATCAATTAAAACAATAAAAACTATTACAGTCCAGTATAGAAATATTTTATCAAAAGTTTTTCTTAGGTTGATAAAAAAATATTGAACCGCAAATAAAAAAATTACAAATCTAATAAAACCTACCGATCTTATTATACTTTCTTTTTGGGGATAAACTTTATGTTGCTCGACGAAATCAAAACTTAGTGTAAGTGTTGTCGAAATAGTTGAATTTAATATCAAATAAATCCAAAAAAAAATAAAAAAATATAGATATTTATTTCTAATCCAAGACCATTTTTTTTGATGGCAACAAATAAACAAAAAAAATAAGTCAATAATTATTATGTTCAGATTTATAGCTGTATTACCTAATATTAATGATATTGGTAAGAAGGAGAAGAGATAAATAATAAATTTTTCATCAAAATATGCTTTTTTAAAATTATTATAATTTATTTTTTTTGTATTGATTAATTTCATTAATGTTAGTTTAAGTTTATCTTTAATTAATTATATATATTATGTTTTTAAATTAATTTATGAAAAAAGCATTAAAAAAAAGAAAAATATTTATAGCGGGTCACAATGGGATGGTTGGATCTTCAATCTTAAGACACTTTAAAAATTTAGGTTTGAATAAAATTATTACTCGGAATAGGAAACAATTAAATCTAACAAACTGGAATAAGGTTAATAAATTTTTAAAAAAAACAAAACCAGATATAGTAATTAATTGTGCAGGAAGAGTAGGCGGCATACTTGCAAATTTTACCTACCCAAAAGAATTTTTGTTTGAAAATATTTACATTCAATTAAATTTATTAGATGCATGTTTTAAAAATAAAGTAAAAATCTTTGTTAATCTTGGAAGTTCATGTATCTACCCAAAAAAATCAAAACAGCCCATCAAAGAAGATTATTTATTGTCAGGAAAATTAGAATCCACCAACGAAGCTTATGCAATTGCAAAAATTGTTGGACTTAAATCATGCGAATTTTACAATAAACAATTTAAAACAAATTACTTTACGTTAATGCCTTGTAACCTGTATGGACCAAACGATAATTTCGATATTAGTAGTAGTCATTTTATTCCTGGTTTAATTAAGAAATTTTATATGGCTAATCGCAAAAATTTGAAAAATGTGGAAGTTTGGGGCACGGGTAAAGCAAAGAGAGAAATAATGTACGTAGATGATTTAGCATCTGCAATTTTCTTTATACTTAATAAAGTTGATGAAAAAGATAAAAAAGTTTTGAACGTTTTGAAAAAAAATTCCCATATAAACATTGGGGTTAATAAAGAACATACCATTAAACAATTTGCAAATATGATAGGCAAGTTATTTAATAAAAAAATCAATTTAAAATTTAATAAATCATATCCTGACGGAACGCCTCGAAAACTACTAGACAGTTCTATTATATATAGCTTGGGTTGGAGACCAATTATATCAATTGAAAAAGGTCTTAAGAAAACCCTGGAATGGTATAAGAAAAACACAAAATAAGTTAACTATGTTGATAAAATCAACCTAATAAAAAGAAGAACTCATTTAATAATTGATGAAATTTAAATATTTTTGTATTTAAACAAATAAACGGGCATGTAGTTCAGTGGTAGAATGCTACGTTGACATCGTAGAGGTCGCAAGTTCAATTCTTGCCGTGCCCACCAAATGTCAAAAATCACAGAAAAATTTTACTTAATAAAATGATTTTTAATAATTTGTTTACAATTTATATTTATAAATATATAGATACATTGCCTGGTAATTATTGCGAAGGGGTAATACCCGATCCCATCCCGAACTCGGAAGTCAAGCCCTTCAGCGCCGATGGTACTTTGTCTTAAGGCATGGAAGAGTAGGACGTTGCCAGGCTAAACAGATTTAAATTTATGAAAATTGCTAGCTCATTAAAATCATTAAAAAAAAGAGATTTGAGTTCTAAATTAGTTAAAAGAAGAAGAAGGATTTATATAATCAACAAAAAAAATCCTAAATTTAAAGCTAGACAAAAATAATTTATATATTTCTTTTATAAATCATGAAAATAGGATCAATTAGTGAAGAGTTAACTTCAGAGAAAAGAATTTCTTTAACTCCCGAAGTATCAAAAAAATATTTAGATTTGGGCGTTGAGATTTTTATAAATAAAAGTTATGGGATTCATCTGGGCTTTCACGATAATGATTATAAAGAAAAGGGAGTTCAAATATTAAATAATATTGATGAAGTTATTAATAATTGTAATTCTTTTCTACAAGTTAATTTACCGGAAACTAATTATATTGAAAAACTTAGAGAAAATATTTCATTAATAGGTTTTTTTAATCCTTATGACAATAAAAAAAAAATAGATTTATTATTAAAAAAAAAAATTAATATTTTTTCTTTAGACTTGCTGCCAAGAATAGCTAGAGCTCAGTCAATGGATGTTTTGTCTTCGCAAGCTAATTTGGCCGGTTATAAAGCAGTAATAGAATGTTTCAATGAGTTTGAAAAAGTCATTCCAATGATGATGACTGCTGCCGGAACTATACCTGCAGCAAAAGTTTTGGTAATTGGAACTGGAGTAGCTGGTTTGCAAGCAATTGCCACAGCAAAACGTCTTGGAGCAATAGTTTTTGCTACTGATGTAAGACAGGCATCTAAGGAACAAGTAGAAAGTTTAGGAGGAAAATTTTTATCAGTTGAGGGAGCTGAAGACCTGGAAACTAAAGAGGGATATGCAAAAGAAACAGGTGAAGAATTTAAATTAAAGCAACAAAAATTGTTAAGCGATACATTAAAGAAAATTGATATTATTATTTGCACAGCTTTGATACCGGGTAAAAAAGCACCAAGAATAATAAATGAAGAAATGTTTAAAGATATACAGGCAGGATCAATCATTTTTGATTTGGCAGTAGAGCAAGGAGGCAATTCAGCGTATTCAGAGATAGGTAAAGTTGTAAATAAAAATGGAGTAAAAATAATTGGATATAAAAATATATTAAATAAATTGCCATTCTCTGCAACGAACTTATATTCTAAAAATTTATACAACTTTTTTTTAAATCTTTATGATAAAGAAAAGAAAGATCTGAGCATCAATTCAAAGGATGAAATTATTAACAAAACTCTTATAAAAAATAAAGATATTTAATTTATGGAAATAGATCCTTTTATTTTTAGACTTAGCATATTCGTGTTATCGATATTTATAGGATATTATGTAGTTTGGAGTGTAACACCATCTTTGCATACTCCATTAATGTCAGTAACAAATGCTATTTCTTCTGTAATAATTGTAGGTGCAATAGTTGCATCTTTAGCAGGTGGTAATAGTTCAAATTTTGAAATCTCAAATATTTTTGGCTTTTTTGCGATATTTCTTGCGGCGATTAATATTTTTGGAGGTTTCTTAGTAACCCAAAGAATGCTGCAAATGTACAAAAAAAAGAAAAAATAATAAAGAAAAGAAAAGATATGTCACTAAACCTTGCATCATTTTTGTACTTAACTTCAGGCGTATTATTTATTTTAGCTCTTCGCGGACTTTCGTCACCTGAGACTTCAAGACAAGGAAACCTGTTTGGAATTTTGGGAATGATAATCGCAATCATCGTAACATTCTTGGTAGTTCAATCTTTTTCTAGAGGATTTATTTATGTGCTAATTTTTTTATCAGTTGGAGGAATAATTGGATCAATCATAGCCTATAAAATTCCCATGACCGCTATGCCACAATTAGTTGCAGGATTTCATAGTTTGGTGGGTCTCGCAGCTGTCTTGGTAGCAATATCCGCTTTTCTTGCACCAAATGTATTTAATTTAGGTACTGTCGGCAATATTAAAACTGCAAGTTTAATTGAAATGTCATTAGGAGGTTCTATAGGAGCAATTACATTTTCTGGATCAGTTATAGCATTCTTAAAGTTACAAGGAATCATGTCAGGTTCTCCGATTGTATTTAGAGGACAACATATGTTAAATGGATTAATTGGAATTTCGATAGTTATTTCAATTACTTATCTTTGTATAAGTCAAATATCTCAATTATTTTGGATATTAATTTTAATTTCTTTTTTAATCGGGTTTCTATTAATTATTCCAATTGGTGGAGCAGATATGCCAGTTGTTATTTCGATGTTGAATTCATATTCTGGTTGGGCAGCAGCGGGTATAGGATTTACATTAGAAAATACAGCGTTAATAATAACGGGAGCTTTGGTAGGCTCTTCTGGAGCCATTCTTTCTTACATAATGTGTAAAGGAATGAATAGGTCTTTCTTTAATGTGATACTTGGCGGATTTGGAGCAACAGATAACGCGGCAAAAAATATTGAAAAAAGACCAGTTAAAAGCGGTAATGCTGAAGATGCAGCCTTTTTAATGAAAAATGCATCATCTGTTATTATTGTACCCGGATATGGTATGGCAGTTGCACAAGCACAACATGTTTTAAGAGAGATGGTTGATTCTTTAAAAAAAAACGGAATTAAAGTCTCTTATGCAATTCATCCAGTTGCTGGAAGAATGCCAGGACATATGAATGTGCTACTTGCAGAGGCAAACGTTCCTTACGATGAAGTTTTTGAATTAGACGATATTAATAATGATTTTGCAAATACAGATGTAGCTTTTGTGATAGGAGCAAACGATGTAACTAATCCTGCGGCCAAAACCGATCCTAAAAGCCCAATTTATGGTATGCCTGTGCTAGATGTAGAAAGGTGCAAATCAGTTTTATTTGTTAAGAGAAGTTTGTCCCCAGGATATGCTGGAATAGATAACGAACTTTTTTATAGGGATAACACTTTAATGTTGTTTGCTGATGCAAAAAAAATGACAGAAGATGTTGTAAAAAATTTGGATTAAATGACCATTAAAATTTATTGCGATACAGCAGATTACAAAATCATAAAAAAATACTCTAAATTTAATCTTGTGAAAGGTTTTACAACAAATCCCAGCTTGATGAGTCTTGCAGGGGTAAAAAATTATAAAAATTACTCGATAAAAATCTTAAAGATATGTAAAAATAAACCTGTGTCTCTTGAAGTATTTTCTGATGATGTTGATTCAATGATACGGCAAGCTTACTTAATTAATTCCTGGGGAAAAAATATTTATGTTAAAATACCCGTTGTAAATACTCAAGGAAAATTTACTGGAAAAGCGATAAGAGAATTAAGTTCTAAGGGGGTAAAATTAAACATTACCGCAGTTTATACTTATGAGCAGGTAGAAAAAGCTTTTTTTTCTTTGAATAAAAATACCAAATCTATCATTTCGATTTTTGCAGGTAGAATGGCTGATGTAGGAAAAGATCCAGTTCCCATATTTAGAAAAAGCGTTCGGTTAACCAAAAAATGTAAGAATATTGCAATTCTTTGGGCTAGTACTAGAGAAGCTTACAATTTTCTACAAGCAAAAAACTTAGGATGTGAAATTATAACAATGCCGTCACAAATAATAGAAAAAAGTGAAAATTTTGGAAAAGATTTTAATACGTTAACTTTGGATACAGTTAAAGGTTTTTTTCAGGATGGAAAGAAATCAAAATTTAAAATTTAATATTTTAGTGGGAGATATTTGTAATTATTGTTTAATAATCTTGTCAGCAGTATTAAATCCAATTCTTATCATTTGATCAATATCACCATAATAAAATTGTCCCTGTCGACCAATAGAAAAAAAGTTTTTAATTTTAGCAAAATATTCTTCGGTTTCTTTTAAGTGAATTTCGTAGTTTTTTCTATAAATCGGATAAACGCTTGGAACTTTAATTACTTTATAATTTGTAATATCTGTTTTTTTTAAAAAATTATCTTTTTCTATTCTCTGAATACACATTGAAAAAATTTCTTCATCTGGAGAATTCCATATATCCGATTCATAATGACAGGAAATTTCTACAGCTAATATATTTTCGTCTTTTGGACTTAAATTTTCGCTAAAATAATTCATATCGGAAATTCTGTTATATGGTCTGTCAATAAAATAACAATATTGACAATCAAGTACGTTTTGCTTTTTTGTTATCAAATAGAGCAAAACAAGAGATAAGTATTCCAATTTTTTTGCAGATTGTATTATTTTTGTTTCATGTAATGGCTTGAGTTTTGTTATAAGTTTATTCAGTGGTACAGTAGATATTACAAAATCACCAGAAAAGGTTTTGTCTTTAGTTTTTACGTTAAATAAATTATTTGAATTTAAAATTATTTCACTAACCTCCTGTGATGTGTGAATTTTTCCACCATTATTTATTATTTGTTTGCCCATTCTATTTGCAATTTCTCCATAGCCTTTTTTTGGATAATAACTAGGCAAACTTTCTCTCTGTACAAGTGAAAGCTTTCCAGGCTCTCGTTTTGAAAGTTCCAAATATTTGTTTATTAAAAGATGTTTAAGAGTTTTAGCAAAATCTAATTTTTTACTTGAAGGTATTACCCTATGGGAAAGTTCGGCAGTTTCAATTTTCCAAAATTGTTCTGTATAGGGTTTAAAAAAATTTAGATAAAGATATTTTCCAAAATTATTTATTGCCCATTGTTTTACTGTTAAATTTTCATTTTTTTTTGTTTTTTTTACAAATAAAGAAGATATAGAAGTAGCAATGTATGATTTTGTAAAACTTATAGAACACATAATTGCAGATAAAATTCCCATTTGAATTAAAATACTTTTTGCAGATAACGGATAATCTACATATTTTCCTCTGAACATCATTTTTACACTTCTTTTTGAATATGGTATTCCACCCTGTTCGTTTTTAAACAAATCCATCACTTTATTAAAAATTTCTTTGTCTTCAGTGAAAAAAGAATGTGGTCCAATATCAAAAGAATAATTTTCTATTTTTATAGATTTTGCGAGACCACCTATTAATTTATCGGATTCTATTACATCTACTTTGTAACCTTTTTCGGAAAGTTTCCAAGCAGCACTTAATCCAGTAATTCCACCACCAACAATTATGATTTTTTTCATATTTTGCCTATTTATATATATATATTTATATATTGTAAGTTAAAAAATTTTTTTTTAAAAATTTATGATCGCTTATTTTAAATGAAATTACCAAAAATTATTAATTTTAAAAAATTCACAAAAGCTAGTGGAAAACTATTACCTATAACTTTTAACAATAAATTTCCGATTAAAGTCAAAAGAATTTTTATTATCTATGGAAAAAAAAAATATATAAGAGGCGATCATGCACATAAAAAATGTTCTCAGGTATTTTTTCCAATTATGGGAAAAATCAAAATAAATATGAAATATAAAAAAAATGAAAAAAGTATAAATTTAAGCCATAAAGGCTCAAAAGCTTTGTTAGTTCCGCCCAGAATTTGGAGTAGAGTTGAATTTTTAAATAATAACTCAGCAGTTTTAGTATTAACTGATTATGAGTACGATTATAAAGATTATATAGAAACGTATAAAGAATTTGTTGCATTTCAAAAAAGAAATAAATGAAAATATTAATCACCGGTGCTTGTGGACATATTGGATCTTTTGTTGCAGAGAATATATATAAAATAAAGAATATATCTAAAACCATCCTTGTAGACAATTTAAAATCTAATAGATTTAATTCTCTGTATAATTTTGAAAGAAAAAATAATTTAAGTTTTTTTCTAAGAGATTTAAATAATTTAAACGTTTTAAATGATTTTCATAATATTGATGCAATCATTCATTGTGCTTCAATGACTAATGCTGAAAAAAGTTTTGGAAAAGAAAAAGAAATGTACAAAAATAATTTAAATTGTCTCAAAACAGTAATGAAATATTGCAAAAATAGAAATACCAAACTTATTCATCTTTCATCAACTAGCGTGTATGGAAAACAAACCGATTTGGTCGATGAAAATTGTGAAAAAAGGTTTTTAAAACCTCAAAGTCCTTATGCTGAAATTAAACTGATTGAAGAAAAATTACTGAAGAAAAATTCAAATAAATTGAGATACAATACTTTCAGATTTGGAACTATAACGGGGGTTTCAAAAGGTATTAGATTTCACACTGCAGTAAATAAATTTTGTTTTAATGCTGCTATAGATGAAAAAATTAAAGTATATAAAACAGCCTTACACCAATATAGACCTTATTTGTCAATTAGAGACTCCTTTGATGTTTTTAAGTTTTGTTTAGAGAAAAATTTTTTTGAAAATGATATCTTCAATGTCTTATCTGGGAATTTTACTGTAAATCAAATATTAAATAAAATCAAAAAAATTAATAAAAAAATTAAAATTGTTTACGTTAATTCACCAATTATGAATCAGTTATCTTACCATGTAGATGATCAAAAAATTAAAGACAAAGGACTTGTATTAAAAGCCAACATTGATGTTGATATAAAAAACACTCTTTCACTATTCAAATATTTAAAAAATGAGATGTAAGGTTACAAATAAAATTATTGAACCTTTCATGTCATTTGGAGAAATGCCTCTTGCTAATGGTTTTTTAAAAAAAGAAGATTTTAGTAAAGAATTTTTTTTTAATTTAGAAGTGGGATTTTCAGAAGAACTGTCTCTGTTTCAACTTAATGAATTTCCAAATCCAATAAAAATTTTTAATGAAAACTATCCTTTCTTTTCAGGAAGTTCTGAATATATGAAAAAACATTTTTTTAATTATTTTAATTGGATAAAAAAAAATTATTTAAGTGATAAATCTAATGTAATAGAGATTGGGTCCAATGATGGAACCATGTTGACAAATTTTAAAAATGAAGGTTTTAATTATATTGGTTTTGAGCCTTCTATGAGCGCTGCAAAGAAGGCAAAAAAAAATAACATTAATACTTTAGTTGAATTTTTTTGTTATAAAAATGTGAGTTTGTTAAGCAAGTTTAAACATAATACTGATGTTATTTGTGCGGCAAATGTAGTTTGCCACATTCCGGATATAACGGACCTTATAAAATCAGTAGATTTAATGTTAACATCAAATGGAGTGTTTATTTTTGAAGAACCATATCTTGGTTCAATGTTTGATAAAATTTCTTATGATCAAATTTATGATGAACATGTATATATGTTTTCGGTTAGTTCAGTGCAAAAAATATTTAATAGATTTGATATGGAGTTAATAAATGTCCACCCTCAAGAAACGCACGGTGGTTCAATGAGATATGTTATTGCTAGGAAAAATCAAAGAGACATAAATGACAATTTGAAAAATATTATTCAATATGAAAAAAATAAAGGTATAGATAATCTTAGTTCTTGCTTAGAATTTAAAAAAAATTGTGAATTATCGAAAAAAAAAATTGTCGATCTATTGAATAAGTACAAAAAGCAAAAGAAGAAGATATGTGGTTATGCCGCAACTTCTAAAAGTACTACAGTTTTAAACTACTGCCAAATTGGATCAAATTTTATTAATTGTATTTATGATACTACGAAAGAAAAAATTGGAAAATTTTCTCCAGGCATGCATATTCCAATTATATCAGCTGAAAATTTTACAATGGACAAGCCAGATGTCTCATACTTATTTGCGTGGAACCACAAGGAAGAAATTTTTAAAAAAGAAAAAAATTTTTTATCCCAAGGTGGAATATGGATTTCACATGTTAATATTTAACTATCAGTTATGAAAAAAAGAATTTTGGTTACAGGTGGGTCAGGAAGATTTGGAACTATTCTTAAAAAATTAAAAACAAATTGCAGGTTTTTTTTTCCGAAAAAAAAAACTTTGGATATTACAAAATTTAAAAGTATTCAAAAATATATAAAACTTAAAAAACCAAATTTTGTTATTCATCTTGCGGGATTATCTAGACCGATGAATATTCACGATCGTCAAATTAAAAAAAGTATAAATTTAAATATTATTGGAACTTGTAACATTGTTAAAGCGTGTTCGGAAAAAAATATTAAGCTTATTTATTTTTCTACAAATTATGTTTATCCAGGCAAAGAGGGCAACTATATGGAATCTGATAGTTTGTTACCTGTAAATAAATATGCTTGGTCAAAACTTGGTGGGGAGTGTGCTGTTCAATTATATAAAAATTCCTTAATACTTAGGCTGTCTATGACCGAAAGACCATTTGTTCACAAAGCAGCATTTTATGATGCCAGAAATAGTTTTATTTATCATGATGAAGTGGCAAAAATATTATTAAAATTGCTCCATGTAAAAGGGATATTGAATATAGGAGGAAAAAGTCAATCGATATACAATTTTGCAAAAATAGAAAATCCAAGAATTAAAAAAATATTATTAAAAAAAAATAAAAAAATAAAAATGCCCATTGACTCCTCGATGAATATAACAAAGATGAAAAGGGTACTTAAAAACAGGTAATTTTTTGTGAAAAATTTATATTTATATTTGTATTTTTCTTTTATTTTTGCGTTTTGTGGAACAGTGTTAGCACAAAGCTCCTTACCTGAGTGTAAAGAAAATGATAAAAATATTTCAAAATATACGAGAAAACATTTTAACATGATGAGAAAATGGACAAATTGCCATGGTACTGCGGTGGGTCCAGATGGTCAAAAATATATTGGTGAATTTTATAAAGGAGAATTTCATGGACAAGGAATATTCAGACACGAAGGTAGAGAATATGTTGGACAATATAAGAATCATGAGCGATATGGGCAAGGAACCTATACGTACGCTAATGGAGATATGTACGTTGGAGAATGGAAAAAGCATAAATATCATGGAGAAGGCACTTACATATACTCTAATGGAGACAAATATATTGGAGACTGGAAAAAAGGCAAATATTATGTGCCTGATAAACTAAATGAACGTCACGGGCAAGGAATATACATATATTCCAATGGAGACAGGTATGTTGGAGAATGGAAAAAAGGTAAACGTCATGGCAAGGGAATCTTTACTCACGTTGATGGAAAAGTTGAAGAAGGTATTTGGAAAAAAGGTAAATTAATTAAACCAAATGGATAAAATAAAAATTAATGAAAGAATAAATTTTGGTTGCGGGGGTAGGATTTGAACCTACGACCTTCAGGTTATGAGCCTGACGAGCTACCAGACTGCTCCACCCCGCGATAAAATTAAATTCTATTTAAAATTTTTTTGATTTTTTTTGTCCTTTTAATATTTTCCTGCTTAATTCTTTTTTTCTTTTCCGAGGGTTTTTCGTAAGTATCTTTTAATTTTATAATTTTAAAGAAACCGTCTCTTTGAAGCCTTCTTTTTAAGACCCTCAAAGCTTGCTCAACATTATTATCTTTAACGTCTATTTTAATAACTGCCTCCAAAAGTTGATTTCATTAACACTTTTAATTTTTTTTGTCCACATAAATTCTTTAAGCATACCACTACAAAATTTTATAGTATTTCGGTCAAATTTACCATCCATTATGATTTCAACTAGTCTCCTTTTTTTTCTTCTCTTTTAATTCTTCTCTTTGCTTTTTCCAAAGCATTTTCTAAATCAATTTGTGAACAAAGATTTATAGCAATAGGATCTTTTGGAGATAAATTGTTAAAGTTCCAATAAGTTCTTTTTTTTATTGATACAACTGTATTTTTGGTGGTTCCAATCAGTTTAGCAATTTGAGTGTCTAGTAATTTTGGATAGTTTTTAATTAACCACAGAATCGCACCAGGTCTATCTTGTCTTTTCGAAAGAGGTGTATATTTAGGTTTTTTTCTCTCCTTTGTTGATATATTAATTTCTTTTCTTAGAAGCTGCAATGATCTGTAGGCGTCTTTTGATGAACGCTCAATTTCTTCTCTGGTGAGTTGACCGGCTATAATAGGATTGTAAGCTTTAATTCCTTTGGCTACCTCTCCATCAGCAATGCCCTGAACTTCCACTTCATGCAAATTACAAAAATCTGCAATTTGTTTAAAGGACAGAGAAGTATTTTCAACCAACCATACAGCCGTAGCTTTTGGCATTAACGGAACATTCTTCATTTAAAAAATGATTTAAAGTTTTGAAATTTTTTATTGAATTTGTTTACTCTACCCTTGTCCAGGACTTTTTGTTTTCCACCAATCCATGCAGAGTGTGATTTTGGATCTATGTCTAATTTAAGTATATCTCCTTCTTTACCCCAAGTTGACCTGGTTTCGAATTGACTTCCATCAGTCATTTCAACTTTAATCTTGTGATAATTAGGATGTATTTTTTTTTTCATAATTTTATTAAGTTTTATAGCAAAAGATTTGAATTAAACAAACAAAACTTACAGTTTTAACTATTTATTAAATTAACCAAGTCCTTATTTATAAAGGAATTTGTGACCAAAATATTTCTTTTATTTATATAGTCTGAATTTCCAGAATAATCAGTTATGAAGCCGCCGGCTTCTTTTACAATTATTATTCCAGCAGCAATATCCCAGTAATTTAAATTTCTTTGAAAAAAACCATCAGCTCTTCCAGCGGCTACATAAGCAATGTCAAGTGCCGCACTTCCCATTTTTCTTATAGGTGAAGATAAAAATTTTGAAATTTTTATATATTCATTTAAACTTAATTCTCTTTCACTAGATTTAAAACTAGGCCCTCCTGTAAATACCATGCAGTCATTTAATTTTTTTCTACCAGATACTTTTATTCTTTGATTGTTTACATAGGCACCATTTTCCTTTTCTGCTAGAAACATTTCATTTTTTATGGGATCATAAATTACACCGCATATTATTTCATTTTTTTCTTCCAAAGCCACAGATATTGCAAAATGTGGAATACCATGTAAAAAATTTAATGTTCCATCAATGGGATCGATTATCCATCTATACTCAGAATTTTCAGATTTAATTTCCCCTATTTCTTCACTGAGAATGGAATAATTTGGTCTTGATTTTTTTAATTCACCTATTAAAGTTTTTTCAACTTTTTTATCCGCACTGGACACAAAATCTGAAGGCCCTTTAACTGAAACTTGCAATTTTTCAATTTCTCCAAAATCTCTGATTAATGTCCTCGAAGCTTTTTCACAAGCCTTCATCATTACATTCATGTTTGCGGAAATTGTTTTCATTACTTAACTTTCTTTATGTATTCTAAGCTTCTGCTATCGATCGTAATTTTGTCACCACTTTCTATAAAAGGGGGCACTAAAATTTTGAGGTTGTTATTAATAATTGCAGGTTTATAGGAAGAAGAAACAGTTTGGCCCTTTAAAGCAGCATCAGTACTAATAATTTTACATTCTATTGAAAAGGGCAATTCAACAGATAGAGGGCTGTCTTCAAAAAAATTAATTATTACTTCTAAATTTTCTTTAAGGAGTTTTGATTTTTCTCCAATTTTTTTTTTACTAATCGCTATTTGCTCAAAAGTTGTCTGGTCCATAAAATGACAATCATTATTGTCTTCAAAAAGAAAATTAAATTTTTTTTCTTCCAAAACTATTCTTTCCACATTATCGCTAGATCGAAATCTTTCATTGCGTTTAGTATCTTTGTTTACACTTTTTAATTCTACTTGATTAAAGGCGCCACCTTTACCAGGTTTTACATGTTGAGTTTTTATAACTTCCCATTGGTCGTTGTCATAGTCTAAAATCATTCCAGGTTTTATCTCATTTCCTAATATTTTCATTTTTTACTTAAATCTTTTTATTGCAGATACAGGATCTAATTTTTTATTATTCCAAATATAGTTTGAACAAGCTATAAAATCTGCTCCATTTAATAAAATTTTCTTATAATTGGAATCGTTAATTCCACCAATTGCAACGGTCGGCATGTTAATTTTTTTTTTAGCCCAAAGCAATATTGTCAAGTTGGCCTTAAAGGGAGATTTTTTTGTTGAAGATTTAAAAAATGATCCAAAAGCAATATAGTTTGCTTTATCCTTTTTTGCCTTTATGGCTAATTTTTTAGAATTGTGACATGTGACTCCAATAATTTTATTCTTTCCTAATATTTTTCTACTTTCTTTAAAATTCATATCTTTTTGACCAATATGACAACCATCGGCACCTATTTTTTTTGCAATTAAAGGCTTGTCATTAATTAAAAATTTAACATTATTTTTTTTAGCTATTTTTTTTATTTTTTTAGATATTTTTAAAAAATCATTAGTTGTTATTTTTTTAAGTCTTAATTGAAAAAACTTAATCCTATTAGTTTTAAGTATCAGATCAAGTTCCCTATAAAATTTATTTCCTTTTATTTTTGTGGGGGATATTAAATAGATGAATTTTTTCAATTTTGGTTAAGCTGATATTTGATTCTCAAAATTAATATTCCATTTGGCCGTAGTAGAAAGAGCATTCATTTTGGATCTGTGATTAAAGATTTTTTGTGTATTATTAGTATTCATAATATTCTTTGCCCAATCTTTCAAAGCACTTTGTTGCAAGGCTCTTCCATAAGAAAAAGACATCAAAAAATTTGTGTCATTGATTTTATTTATTTCATTTAAATTTTGAGTAGCCTCAACTTCGGTTTGTCCACCTGATAAAAAAGCTATTCCAGGAACTTCGCTAGGTACATTTTCTTTTAAACATTTAATCGTCATTTTTGCTATTTCTACAGGATTATTTTTATTTTTTGATTTATTTCCGGGTAATATCATATTAGGTTTTAATATGGTTCCTTTAAGATTTACCTCATGCAAGGTTAACTCTTTATAGCATTCCTCTAAAACTTTAGATGTTATCTCATAACATTTATTGATATCGTGATTTCCATCCATTAGTACTTCTGGCTCAACTATTGGAACCATTTTTGATTCTTGCACCAGCGCAGCATATCTTGCTAGGGCGTGTGCATTAGATTTAATAGATAGTTTGGAAGGTAGTTTATCAGAAATATTGTATACTGCTCTCCACTTTGTGAATCTCGCTCCTAATTTATAATATTCTGTCAATCTTTCTCTTAATCCGTCTAGTCCTTCAGTAATTTTTTCTTCAGGTGAGCTAGCTAATTTTTTTGCACCAGTATCAACTTTGATACCCGGAACTGATCCAGAGCTTTCAATTAGTTCAGGAATAGTTTTTCCAGAAGAAGTTTTTTGTTTTATTGTTTCATCATAAAGGATCACACCACCAATATAATTTTTCATTCCTTCTGAAGAAAACAAAGTTTCTCTAAATTTAAGT
>Ga0187833_10002443_pt1 | contig 19880 bp, 16 predicted proteins | sample ETNtaG_37_FD_167968 | JGI IMG/M metagenome (GOLD analysis project Ga0187833, IMG submission 167968) | Marine microbial and viral communities from oxygen minimum zone, Eastern Pacific Ocean - ETNP2014_SV_400_PacBio MetaG (Illumina Assembly) | ecosystem: Environmental > Aquatic > Marine > Hypoxic...
AAGATCCCAAAGGTATATATGGTGCTGCCAAGCTTAGCAGTGAACTGTTGATCAAAGCCTATCATAATCTCATGGACCTGCCTTATACCATCTTAAGGCCTTCTGCTCTTTATGGACCCCGCTGTATTAATAATCGGGTGACGCAGATTTTTATTGAAAAAGCATTTCAAGGGGAACCCGTCACCATCCAGGGTGACGGCAGCCAGAAACTGGATTTTACATTCATTGACGATTTTGTCAGTGGATTGGTTATTACTCAAACCGCTCCGAATGCAATAAACGGCATATACAACCTCACCACCGGACATGCAGAACCCATTGGCAAACTGGTCACAATACTGAAAAAATATTTCAAAGATTTGGAAGTTATTTATGAATCGTGGGATAAGATTGTTCCTGTTCGCGGGACCTTAAGTATTGATAAATTAAAAGAACTGGGATTTAAACCACAGTACAGGATTGAAAATGGGTATCCCAAATATATTGAATGGTATCTTGAGAATAATGACAGTTTTAAAATCGGAGTGAAATAACATGAAGAAAAACATTCCGTTCAGTGCTCCTGATATCACACAAGCCGAAATGGATGCTGTTGTTGAAGTCATCAAAAGTGGCTGGCTGTCTCATGGCAAATATTCCAAGCGGCTGGAAGATCTGTTTTGCGAATTCACAGGTGCCAGATATGCCACCACTGTATCCAACTGCACAGCTGGGCTCCATTTATCCTGTCTGGCAGCGGGATATGGACCGGGTGATGAAGTGATCGTTCCTGCACAGACACATACAGCCACGGCACACGCGGTAGAATATACAGGCGCAAAAGCCGTATTTTCTGATGTACACCCTATAACGGGAAATATACTCATAGAGGAAATTGAGAAAAAACTGACGTCAGCCACAAAAGGGATTATCCCGGTGCATATGGCAGGTTATCCTTGTGATATAGATAGGCTTTTGAGCATTTGTAAAAAAAACAATCTAACCTTAATTGAAGATTGTGCTCATGCATTGGGGACAAAATATAAAGGACAACATGCGGGGAATTTCGGCATTTCCGGCAGCTTCTCTTTTTACCCGACAAAGCAGATCACAACAGGTGAAGGCGGTGTTGTCATCAGCAATGATGAGTCGGTCATTGAATTTATAAATAAGCATAAGGCATTTGGTATTGACACTCCACCGGAGATGCGGTCACGACCTGGTGTGTATGATGTCTGTGGGCTGGGATACAACTTTCGCATGACGGATTTTCAAGCGGCATTAGGTGCAGGACAGATGGAACGGTATGATGAAAATCTTGAAAAAAGACAAGCAAATGGCAAACTGTACTGTGAACTGTTGTCGAACAACAGATATATTGAATTTCCGGAATATACGGACGACAACTCATATTTCCTTTTTCAGATACTGATAAAACCTTCATTTAAAAGGGATGAAATTTTAGTCAAACTGAAGGAGGCAGGTATTGGTGTCAGTATCCATTATGCGACACCCGTACCGCTAATGTCATATTATATAGAAAAATATGGATACATTCACGATGATTTTCCTAATGCAATTAAGTTTGGAAACCAGGTAATCTCCATCCCTGTACATTCAAAAATTTCCGATAAAGATATTTATTTTATAATAAAAATAATAAATAAAGCCTTAAGTAATCCTGATGAGTAAAAGTTTTAATATAATTTTTTGGGGTAAGGGCAAAAGGGGATTTTACTGTTTGAAGAAAATATTAGAACATGGGGAATCAGTTTCAACAGTTGTAGGCCATAAAGGTGAAAAAAAAGATGAATACTCAATACAGTATTTAGCAGAAAAAAATAAAATCAAATTTGTCAGTCCATCTGATCCAAATAGTATTGAATTTTTAAAATTTCTTAATAATAAAAAACCAGATTTGTTTATTCTGGGAGGATATGGAAAAATACTTAGCAATGAAATCATCGATATACCCTCTATATTCACTATAAATTTTCATGGAGGGAAACTCCCACAATACAGAGGATCTTCTCCTATGAATTGGTCCTTGATTAATGGTGAATCTTCTTTCACACTATCAATCATTAAAGTAGATGAAGGTGTAGATACTGGGCCAATAATCAGCGAATCCACGTTCAAAATAAGTGAAAATGATACAATTGTTCATTTGCATTCAATTGCAAACAAAGTATTTCCTGAAATGTTATTGGATGTGATTGAGCAGATAAAAAATGGTAGTTATAATTTTAAAGAACAAGACCACAAAGAAGGTTCATATTATCCTTTGAGATTTCCAGAAGATGGATTTGTGTTGCTTGATCAATTAAGTGCTGAACAGATTCACAACAAGATCAGGGCATTGACGGAACCATATCCTTGTGCTTTTAGTTATTATAAGAATAAGAAAGTCAAATTTATCTCATCAGAATTATGTAAAAATCCATATTATGGTGAACCTGGAAGAATATACAAAATATCCCGTAAAGGTTTACTTGTTTGTGCTAAAGATCAGTGTTTATGGATAACAAAAGCTCTTCTTTATAAAACTGGAATACCCCTTGCTGATGTTGCCAAAAGATACGATAAACTTGCAACGGTAAATGATTCAATATTGAATAGTTTTGGAAACAGCATACATTAGAAATTGTTTATGTGTTATACCTGTTCACAATGAGCAGGATGTATTACTTGACCTAGTTTGCAAGCTGAAAGCTTTGAATCTTTTAAATATTGACATAAACATCGATTTCATTTTTATTAATGATGGTTCGGTGGATGGTTCTGAAAAAATTCTCATAGATAGTGATATGAAATATATCTCCCTAATTAACAATCTTGGCATTGGTGGTGCAATGCAGTGCGGTTATATCTATGCAAAAAAGAATGGGTATGATTATGTTGTTCAGATTGATGGCGATGGCCAGCATCCACCAGAAGAATTGAAAAAACTGTTATTATCTGCAGATAAATACAAAGAAGATCTTATCATTGGTTCCAGATTTATTTCAAATAATGATTATAAACCCAGTATTGCCAGAAGGTTGGGAATGATCTATTCATCCTGGTTACTAAAATTGGTAATAGGACAAAAAATATATGATACCACTTCCGGATTCCGTCTAACGAAAAAAAAATTGGTTCACTTTTTTTCAAATGAATACCCACAGCATGAAGCGGGTCTGGTTTCTCTGTTGATGGCAGCTAAGGCTGGGTTTCGTTTCAAAGAAATACCCATCCAGATGAACCAGCGTCAGACCGGTAAGTCAAGCATCAACATAACAAGGGCTTTATTTTACCCTTTTAAAACTGTTATTAATTCAATTGCCACAATAATGAAGGAGTAGTTATGCTTTTAATTTTGCGACTCATCGGATTTTTTTCAATATTATCAATTTTGATATTTGTGTTGTTGTTAATTCGCCGGAAAAAGCTGACAGATGAATATGCAACTCTTTGGCTGACGATATCAATCCTGTTTTTTCTGGGTTCCATTTTTGCAAAAGAGATATTCCAGATATACCAGCACATAAGAGGAGCGTCAGTCAGTGCGCTTCCTTTATTGCTATTCTTGGCAATTATAATGATTATGTTTCTTCTAATCACTCTCTCGTCCAAACTTTCTGTTCACCAGAAACAGATTAAGAATCTCACGCAAAAGACTGGCTTGCTTGATAATAAGCTCCGTCAAAGCGATAAATGATATCCTGATCATTAATCCCCAAGTTTTCCGCTTTTTATATTAATGAATTCAATTAAAATAAGGTACGCAACAGATAAAGACCGCTATAGTTGGAATGACTTTGTTTATAATCACGAAGACAGCACCTACTCACATGTATTTGAATGGCGGGATATTATTGGTCGGACTTATGGTCTGAAGTCCAAATATCTCATTTTCCATGTGGGGAAGGAAATAGTTGGGTTACTCCCACTGATATGGGTTTCTTCAATGATTGGTAAGGGTTCATGGGTTTCAGTTCCTTTCACCAATTATGGAGGATTAATTTGTAAGCGTAAAATAAACAGAAACAACTTTATTAAATTAACTCGAAGCGTTTTAGGGAAAGAAGAAAAAATATCCCTAAGAGAATTACAAAGTAAAGACGAAAAACAGGTCAGCATAGCTACATCCAGATTGTCATTGACGAATGAAGATGAGATTTGGAAAGGTTTTAAGGCAAAGGTCCGAAATCAGGTAAGGAAGGCTATAAAATCAAAATTACAGATTAGTTCTGATATCAAACACCTCAAACTTTTTTATGATAAAGTATATGTTAAATCTATGCATAGATTGGGAACGCCCCATCATTCTTGGGATTTCTTCTATAGATTAATAAAATTATTTCCAACCGATAAAGGGTTTATAACGGTTTGGCATAATGATCATCTTATTGCTGGAATGTTATATGTGGTGGTTAATGATATTTTTTATGACATCGCCGCTAATTCATTAAAGGAGTACAATGCATTATGTCCTAATAATCTATTATACTGGGAAGCTATGAAAATAGCCATGGATTTAAAATGTAAAAAGTTTGATTTTGGAAGAAGCACAATAAACACAGGCGTATTCAATTTTAAACAGCAATGGGGACCGGAAGTTTATCCTATTTATACTACCTGCATTTGCAAAGATGGCAAGATTATGCTGAATAATAATATTTATGAAAGTCGATTTTATAAGAGATCTTCAATATTATGGCAAATAACACCCTCTATCATTACAAATCCATTTGGTCCTGCAATCAGGAGATACCTTCCATAATTAAATAACATTTGAGGCTCAAAATATTATTTGTAGTACAAAAGTTATTAAAATAGATAAGGAATTTAAATGAAGAACATTGGTGTTATTGGATTCGGTGAAATGGGAATGCTGCATGCTGGAACAAATAATGCATTACATGATTCCCGCGTTGTAGCCCTTGCCGAATCATCTGATTTCATACAAAATGCAGGCAGTGGTTTTGGCACCAGGGAAGGTATATATATTTGCCTTTTTGGTCAATACGGCATGTCCATTGAAACAAGTTTGGCTGTTGCGTTTATTGATGGAATTTTGATTTTCACGTTCTTCGTTGGAATTTCGGCATTTATCTTCTGGACAACAAACCAATTTAATATTGAGTTCTGATTTAGCTAAAAAAATTCTATTAAGCTTTGATGTGGAGCATTGGTATCTTGGATACAAGTTGAGGGGTATCACAGGTTGGAAGGTAGACAGTTGGCGGGACTATAAAAATATTGAAACGATATTATCATTACTAGAACAATACGATTCTAAGGCAACATTTTTCATTACGGGGCAATATGCAGAAGATTATCCAGAGATAATTAGGAGTATTCATGACAAAGGTCATGAAGTCGCCTCTCATGGATATTCTCATGAATATATCTATAATCAAACTCCTGAGATATTCAGTGAAGAAACAATTCGTGGCAAGGCAATTTTATCTGACTTGATAAACAACGAAATAAATGGCTACAGGGCAGCAAGCTGGAGTATCACCAAAGACTCACTTTGGGCACTGGATATAATTTCTAATGCTGGGTTTAAGTATGACAGTAGTATTTTTCCCACAAAAAACAATAGATATGGATTATATGGTGCTCCGGATACGCCATATAAAGTTATATTTCAAAATGGAACCGATTTGTTGGAAATTCCTCCACAAACGTTAAAAGTAGGCCCTTTAAAATTACCTTTATGTGGGGGGGTATATTTGAGGTTATTTCCTCTATGGATAAATAAAATAGCGATTAGAAAGTCAAACAGTTCCGGGGTCCCCGGAAGGGTGATGCTGCACCCACATGAATTGGATTCGGATCCTCCAAGACTTAAAGTGAATATAGAGGCATGGTTAGTGAAATATTACCGTATTAGCAAGGTAAAGAGTATTTTGAAAAACTTTTTAGCAGAATACCGTTCAGTAACATATAATGAATTTATGAGAGAATATAATACTGATAGTTTTCCGAGGAAAAATTTGTCATCTTTTGTATAAATAATCAGATTAAGATTAATACATGATAGGAATCTATTTGCACATCGGCAAAGTTAGAGGTAAAGGAAATATATTGCTGGGGAAGGATGTTTGATAGAGTTTGTATATCAAGCCATCGCTTCAATGGTATGGTACTTTGGCATACTTGAAAGTTTAAATGTACATCTTTCAACTTTATTGAGGTAAAAAGTGATTAAATTTTCTTTTCCTCCGGTATATACACCTTATGTATATCCGTCACTTTTCAAGACGTTTCAATCCAATAAAAAGTGTTCGCCTAGCTTTGATCATTATTTTTCACCAGGGAATTATATCTTAACTGGTTCGGGAAAAGAATCTCTTTTTATTATATTAAAAACGTTAACAAAAATATTCCCGTATAAAAAACAAGTTATTATTCCTGCCTATACTTGTCCTACAGTTGCGTTTGCAGTAAAAGAAGCTGGTTTAGACATAGTATTATGTGATTTAGAAGACAACTCTTTTTCTATCAGTAAAATATTCCTAAAAAAAGTTTTGTCAGAAAATACTCTTGCGGTTGTTACACAATACCTATTTGGGATTAGAGAAAATATAGATGAACTAGTAAAAATTACATCAAGCAATAATGTATTTCTTATTGAAGATTGTTCACAAATATTACTACCCAAAAATATCAATAAGTCCATAGGTAAAAAAGGTGATTTTGCATTCTATTCATTTGGATTAGGAAAAGTAGTAACCGCTGGAAGGGGAGGGGTGATATTAGTAAATAACAAAAAATATTTTAGAATAATTAAGAAGGAAGTCTCAAAAGAGAAAATCCATGTTAATTTTCAGATTATTAAAGATTTTTTTATACTACTCTTATACCCGATTATTACATCTAAATATATGTATTGGATAGTTGCTAAAACTAAGTTAAACCCTGCAAAGGAAAAAACATCCTATAAATCACTTGAAAAGATAGTTGTCAGTGAATTGTCGGTTTTCAATAAAAAAATACTCGATGGGCAGTTTACATATTTAGATATTATACTATTGAAGAGAAAGGAAAACGCAAAAAAAATCAGAAAGGCTCTCAATAATTTGAGTATTAAGCACTTCGGCGATAATGAATATTATTTGCGTTATCCTATACAGATAGAAGAAAACCATGCAGATGATTTCAAATTAAAAATCAAGAAAAATAATTTGGGTATCTCAAGAATGTATAAATATACAATAAATGAATTTGGGTTTGATGTTGTGAATAACACAAGTGTATTCCAGAATGCAGAAAGAATTTCCAGAACACTTTTGACCCTCCCCGTTCACTCTAGACTACAAGAAAAAGACATAATTAAAATAAAATACTTTTTAGAAAAATTATTAGTTAAACAAACAAAATCAATAATTATATAATAATGGGAAATAGCAAAGAATATATTAAAGGAGCATATACTAAGTTGTCAGTAATCTATGGAGACAGTTATAAAGCAAATGGGTATTCATCTTATCGCACGTATTCTATTAGAAAGAATATCGTCCAATTTATGCTGAACCGGATCTCTGACGATGTGTTATTTTTTATGGATTCTGGTTGTGGTAATGGATTTTTTTTTGAAAACGTCGTTAAACCAACCTTGAAAAGTCTTCAAACGGCGCATGGTATTGACTTTGTGAGTAATAATACTTCACAGGCCGAACATGTATTTGAAAAAACATTTACTGGAGATGTCCTTGATATTGCGCAATTAACCGATGCAACCTATGATCTCGTCATGTCCAATGAAGTTTTTCAATATATTCCCCCTCAAAACTGGGGATCTTTTTTCAGCAATCATGCCTCGATCCTCAAAGATCGCGGTTATTTCCTGTTGACAGTTTCAAATCTATCGAGTATTTATAGACTCATTTTTAGACCTCAGAAAGATCTGTTCCCTTTTGACTTCAATGCTTATGATATACTTACTCTTGCAAGAAAATCCAGTTTTGAGGTTGTAGCATTCTGTGGCATTGATCCGCTATACAACATCTATCTATCTGCCCCTTTAGTTGTAAAGCGGTTGTTGTCCTTTGAATATTCATTTCTATTACAAAAAAAATAGAATGTCTCTAAATCTGTATTTTTTTTGCACATTCCTCTACAATACATATCCCTTCTTTTTTTTCGAACTGGAGAAATTATCAAACACCAAATATTGTTTTGAACAAATTGAATTATGGGGTCGTTTTGTCATGGTAGAAAATGGTGCAATACCAGATTTAAGTATTTGATATATAATAGAATCCAAAAATAGAATGAACAATTTTAGGGCCATTTATTTTCCTTTATCCATTTTTAATCAGGAAAATCTTGTATCAATCTGTTTTCTGCTTTTCTTTGTGGTTTTCACAATAGCAACTAGTGTTACTTTCAGCTTGTTGATGTTGTGTGGCTTGGGGTTTCTAGTGCTTGGATTCAAGAACACTCCCCTTTTTTTAGTAACCGGGATATTTTTCTTTCAACAGACAATGGTACTCTGGGATGTTTATTTTCAGGGCTTCAGACATATTATCCCAATTTTATATCTTTTAGCTATGGGAGTTTTATATATTACTAAAACCAAATACAGATTTCAGAGTAATAATAGGTTGTTGGATACATTAGTATTTCTTTTTGGTTTATATATTATAGGTTCAATGTTAGTTGCCTATTTGGCTGGTACACCGATTGTTCATATTAGTCAACATGTACGCTATTGGGTGCATGGTGCGGCTACTTATTTCTTTATCTCAAGGGTAAGATTAACCACGACAGAAATAAAAAATATTGTTCATTACTTTATGATTATCTCTATTTTAGTATTAGTTGGATATTTATATGTTTACTGGTATGGGGACGATGGTTTTAATATAGGACTTCTTTTTGATAAAAAGCTTGATGATGTAGGCAGGATAAGAATTATAGGTGATTTACGATATTCAATGTTCCTGATATTTTTATTTGTAGCAATGAAGATAAACAGATTGCGTCCATATAATGTACTCTATCTTTCTTTTCCATTAATAGTATTTGTTTTTTTTGTTCACCAAACAAGAGCATACTTGGTTGCATTGATGTGTGTTTTAATTATCTTAGCTTTATTTGAAAAGAAGAAGATGTTGAATATAGGTAGAATCATTCTACCCCTTTTTTTAGTCATATCACTATCATTTATTTCTATGAAATATTTTGTACCTAATATTTACGAGTTTGGAATAGAAAGATTTTCTACGCTTCTTCTAGGATTTGAGAATATTGATACTGTCCGAGGTAGGTTTGTTGAAATTTTGTGGGCAACTAGCCTTTGGTTTGAAAATAATCTAGCGTTGGGTATTGGATTGGGAAGTGATCTTTTTTATCAGACTGATATTTTATCTGATATGACGGGTAGCAAAGTCTGGGGGGTACATAATAACTATTTATTTATTCTAACTTCGATGGGGATTATTGGCCTAGTTCTATTTATCGCAGCTTTTTTGATTTTTTTCTCCCAAGTCGTAAAATACAGAAATAACATTCCCAATCCCTTTATGAAGACTGTATTCCTTGTGGGAGCATTATTAATTCTTTCCAGATTAATTCTGGGAATGTCCACAGGTATTGCTAGCGGTTCTCCATTTGTGTGGATGATGTTTTTTGTTGGATTATGCATAAGTATCATCCGATTAACCATTAGTGACAAGGGAAAACATACTCAATTACTAATACGGGATTTCCAGAATACATAAACCTAAAGATGTAAAAATTGGTTTTAAAATAATTTGCATATTCATTGATAATAACTTAATTTTTTAATGTTAACTATTAACAATTGTTATTCATTCTCACTATGAGCGACAGCTTTCAAACTGATATTTTGAAACATAGGGGACCTGATAGTATAGGATATAATTTCACCAATTTATGTCACAGGGCACTAGTGTAAAATGAGAGTATTATTTATAAATCCACCTTGTTTTAGTTACTTACGATATGGAAAGGATCTTGGTAAATTGGGTCCAACCACAGAGCCTCTGGGTTTAGCATACTTAGCTGCCTCAGTGCGTGAATGGGCCAATGAAGAGGCAGAGGTCTTGGATGCGGAGGCACTTCGTTTGAGTACAGACGACATTGTCAGGCATGTAGTAGCAGGAAAATATGACTTAGTAGGTGTTGCCATGCTCACTCCTTTATACCTTCATAGCGTAAAGACATTTGAGGCAATTAAAAAGGCTTTGCCGCATATTCCAACTGTGGTCGGAGGTGCGCATGCAACAATAATGGCAGAAGAAACTCTTCAGGCAAATAATACAATTGACTATGCTGTTGTGGGAGAGGGAGAGGAGACCATTGTTGATCTTGTGGCAGTCATTAAGGGCAACAAGAAGGTTGAAGAAGTACCTGGCCTTGTTTACCGAAATGGAGTAGAAATCGTGCGTAATCCTGATCGCAAGGTTATCATGGACGTAGACTCAATACCCTGGCCAGCGAGAGACAGTTTACCTATGGAACACTATCGTCCAACAGTGAGCTACTATCGCAGATTACCCTCATACTTTGTGATGGCTGCACGTGGTTGTCCTTACCGGTGTCATTTCTGTTCGCAGGTTATTGGGAAGCAGACGCGTATTCATTCTTCTGAGCGGATTATTGCCGAAATGGAATTTTTGTATTCAAAGTATGGGGCCAAAGAAATTGTAATTGAGGGTGACACTTTAACCTATAATAAACGAAAAACAATGGAATTGTGCGAAGAAATCATAAAAAGCAAATTACACAAAAAGCTTGCCTGGGTTGCTTCAACGAGGGTTAACTGTGTAGATGAAGAATTGCTGCGTGTAATGAAAGAAGCGGGTTGCTGGCAGTTATCATTTGGAGTGGAAAGCGGTGTGCAGCGTCTGGTTGATCACATAAATAAAAAAATCTCTCTTGAACAAGTGGAACGTGTTTTCAAGATGGCGCACAGGATTGGCATTGAAACACGGGCATTTTTTATGTTAGGGCTGCCGACTGAGAGTTACGAGGACAGTCTTCAGACTATCGCGTTTGCCAAACGGCTCAAGACTTACTGGGCACAGTTTACGGTAACAATTCCATATCCGGGGACAGCATTGTTTGAAATGGCAAAAAAAAGCGGAACTCTCAAATCTTACAACTGGGAACATTACAATTCATGGAGTAGCTGGAGTGATGAGCAGCATGAGCTAGTCCATGTGCCAGAAGGACGTACATCCACCGAATTATTAGAAACCCAAAAGTATGCGTTAAGAAGTTTCTATCTACGGCCAAAGATATTATTTAACAGACTAAAAGAACTATCTTGGGAGAATTACTCAAAAATGTTCACTGGTTTGTTGGTACTCTTGAAAAGCAAATTTAAGCGTCCTGCATATAAGCACAGGGATTTTCAATAAAAAAACTTTCTGCATATTGCTCTGATACTTAAGGAAACGTTGCTATAGGATGAATAGTATAATGATTACGGTTGATATCAAGTACTGGTATCACAGTATACATGTAAGAATTACTGACAAATATTTGAATAAAATATACAATCTTTTTTATCATGCGTATAATATAAATACATCACTTTCTGTTCATATCGTTTTATAGAGACACTTAAATGAAAGTATTATTGATAAATCCTCCAGATATAAATATGATTAGAACTAATCTTCCAGCTGTATTGGATTCCGAAGAACATGTAGGATATTATCCACCCATTGGTTTGTTATATGTAGCGGCTCATGCCGAAAAGGAAACAAATTACAAAATAGAGGTTTTAGATACATTAGTTGAGGAACTGGATTATGATGGAATTGAAAAGGAAATAATAAGGAGACAACCAGATGTTGTAGGTATTCAGACTATGACATTTACATTGATTGATGTAATAAAGACAGCAAGGGTTGTTAAAAAAGTAAATAAAAACATACATGTTTGTTTAGGTGGCCCGCATATAAATCTTTACCCGGACGAAACAATCGCTATTCCTGAAATAGATTCCTTAGTTTTAGGTGAGGGTGAACATGCTTTTGCGGATTTGCTAAAGTGTTTAGATAGCAATAGTGAATTGGCAAAGGTTAAAGGCATCGTATTCCAAAAAAATGGTAAAATAATCAATCCAGGTGCGCGACCGATGATTGAGAACCTAGACACTCTTGTTCATCCGGCCAGAAATTTAATACCTATAGAAAAATATTGGTCAGTTTTAGCCAAGAACGCTCCAATAACAACTTCGATGACAAGCAGAGGATGCCCGTTTAAATGCATATTTTGTGATCGACCCTTTTTCGGAAAATCTTTTCGCTTTCGTTCTGCGAAAAATGTGGTAGACGAGATGGAGGAATGTGTTAAAGTGGGCATTCGGGAATTTGTATTTTATGATGATACTTTTACGATAGACAGAAAGAGAGTTTATGGTATATGTGAAGAAATTGAGAAAAGGAAACTGGACGTCTTTTGGAGCGTCAGAGCAAGAGTTGCTGGTTTGGACGAAAAAATTCTTATGACAATGAGAAAAGCTGGATGTATAAGAATCCATTTTGGAGTTGAGTCTGGGAATGAAGAAATTCTTAAGGTTATGAAAAAGGGTATAACCTTGGAAGAAATAAGAACAGCTTTCAAATTAGCTAAAAAAGTAGGGATGACAACTTTAGGCTATTTTATGTTAGGAAATCCTTCTGAGACACGAGAGCAAATGATGGAAACTATCGAATTTGCAAACACTCTGAACGCAGATTACGCAAACTTTGCTTTGACAACACCATATCCTGCCACGGAACTATACCAAATGGGCTTTGAGGAAGGTATTATAGAAGATGATTATTGGCGCGAATTTGCAAAAAACCCAACAGAGGAATTTGCTCCACGTTTCTGGGGAGGAGAAGGACACTTGGCAGAGGATGAACTGATGGAAATGCTCGTTTATAGCTACAAAAGTTTTTATAGAAGACCCAGGTATATGCTGAATCAGTTATTGCAGGTGAGATCATGGGCTGAGTTGAAAAGAAAAATTAAAGCGGGTCTGTTATTATTGAGGAATACAGAGTTTAAAAGTACCGCATAATCTCTGTGGAGCACTACCTCCAATACAAGTAGTAGTATGACAAGGCAGCATATCACTTATAAATCACTTCTGCCCGTTCGAACAAACCCAGACAACACTAGCTCTCTTCATATTTGATGCAATTATGCAAGTGCGTACCCAACAATAAGGACTTTTTTCAGTAAAGTGCATAGCCATAGTGTATTATTCATCAATGAGTCATTTATTCCCATTTGAGTTTGAGTAAGTATAAAAGTTTTCTGATAAAAAGTATGGGTATTGTCATCCTGGCAATATTGTTGTCGAAACTTGATATAAACCAAATTATTCAGCAATTAAAACAGATTGACCTATGTTTTTATTTATATGGATTAATTCTTTTCCTTCCTATGATACTTTGTAAATCAATCCGGTGGAGGTATTTGCTACATATGCAGTCTATTAGTATTACTAAAAAGGAAGCACTGGTATTTTATACTTCTGGCCTGTTTGTTGGTTCAATCACACCGGGTAGATTCGGCGAGATTATAAGGGTTTTCTATATCAAGAATAAAGGATATTCAACAGGCAAGGCGTTCTTTAGTGTGTTTGTGGACAGATTGTCCGATTTTCTCTTTTTGGTCGGAATTGGTTACCTTGGAATGATATTTTTCTTTGGCTTATTCACAAGGTCTATTGAGTTAATTACCCTGTTTTTTCTGACTGTTGCAATAGCTGTGCTTATTTATGTTTCAAAAAAAGGCAGAGAAAAAGGTGTAGTAAAATGGTTTTTTGACTTTCTTTTGCCGGAGAAGAACAAGAAGGTTATTATAGACAATGTGCAGGATTTTATTAAGACTTTCAAGATCCTTAATTTCAAATACATAACGTTTATAATAATTATTACTACGGGGGGATGGCTGTTTTACTATTTACAGATGTTTTTCTTATCAAAAGCTCTCGGAATAGATATTTCTTTTCTGCTAATCTCTGCAATTGTCTCTGTTGTTGCATTAGCAGTATTGATTCCAATTTCAATAGCTGGCATTGGTACAAGAGATGCGGCTTTGGCGTTATTGTTTTCACAAGTAGGAATATCAAAAGAGAGTGCAGTGGCTTTTTCCAGTCTGATACTATTGACGATGGTGATAAATACGGCTATATGTTCTATAGGTTGGTTTTTTAATAAACAGGAGGAAGAAGAGAGTGTTCGGTAAGCAATTGAATAGGCATTCGGGTTTTTCTCTCTCCGACCATAAGACGATTGTTGCTTTATTCTTCTTAGGAATAATTGTATGGTTTGGATTCTTTAGATTAGACTATTTAGGAGGTTTACCGCCAGGAGATACCCTAACTTATTCAATGCTTGCCCGTAATATAGTTAGCGGAAATGGGATTGCCCACGATACAGCAAAAACTCTTGAAGTAGCAACATTGGGGCACTTTCCAGAACATGATGTACTCCAGCCTCCGTTTTGGCCAATCATTTTATCTCTCTCTTTTTTTATCTTCGGTGTGTCCGATTTAGTTATTGTTCTGAGTTCGAGTTTTTTCTATTGGCTTTTGATTCCACTGGTTTATTTTCTTGCCAGAAAAATGTTTAATGAAAGGGTTGCGTTATTCTCAACTGTATTAACTATCTTTAATTTTTCGTTATTAAAATACAGTACGTCTGGTTTAACCGAGATGTTTTTTACATTTTTAGTAACGTTTTCTTTTTTCTTAATTTATAGAAGCGAAAAGAGAAAAGATTTTGTATTTATCGGTTTTCTTTTAGGCATTGCTTATATGACGAGGTCACAGGCAATTTTCTTCGTTCCTGGTATAGTATTATTTATTTTTTTATTTCGAAAAAATAATAAATATCAAAATATTTTGATATTTTTGACGGTTTTCTTTCTTTCTTTAATGCCATTTGTAATAAGAGAGCATATCCATAGTGAAGGCACTATACTTTCTGAGGGTCTGATAGTTTTACAAAGTGACGATAGGAATAAGGTTGAATTGTATGATCAATTTCGAAACTTACAGTTTAAGGGTGATGAAGTAAATCCTTTGGCCTATGCTATGGAGCACCCGTTATTTGTAATAGATAAGTTTTTTTATAATGGATTTGAATCCTATAAGAGCATTTTCCCGGGGCTACTAAGCCCATTTATTATTGCACTGTTTTTCGCCAATACCTTGATTGTAACTAAAGAGAAAAGGACACAAGAGATAAAAGTTTTGGTGATACTTCTGTTAATAAGCACTTTAGTGGGTAGCAGTTTGGTAGCATCGAGGGCTCGTCACCTGCTTTCACTGCTGCCTATCATAATAATCTTTGGAACTTCTTTTCTTATATCAGCTTATGACAGATTAGATGTAAAAAGAACATATAAGAAAATAATCTTGGCAACTTTAATCCTCCTTCTAATTTTACCATTGCCGGCGTATTTTTTGAAGACTTCGGCTATAAAAATGCAAACTGAGAGGAAAACTCCCGGTATTGATATATTCAAATATTATTTTGCTAAGGATATGCTCCAAAAACACACAAAAAAAGGTGATGTTATTATTACCAATAACCACAGCATAACTGGCTGGTACGGAGATAGAAAGGCCATACTATTCCCATTAAGGGTTGCGGACATTGATACTATTGATCAGAATTATGTAAGCATTGGAGGTATTTTTCTGGAGTCTGGACAGATGGCTATGTGGAGTCCTTCCAATGAGTGGTGGGATATTTTAAAGAACCAGCCAGAGACCGTTCTTGAGAAGTTTAACTTGGCAAGTTCGTTTAATGATGGCGTAACGCAAGCTGTTTTGTATATAAGGAAATGATGGTAATAGGATAGAAAAGCCATAGTTTTGAATTCGCTGTCTTATTTCTTACCATAGTTACTTTATCCTTTATTTTTATAAGTGCAATAAGAAACCTTTTGTTGCGATTAGGTGGTTAATATATAAAGTAGACACTCAATCACAAAGAGATTGCAATCTTGCCATGAAGCTCAAAATAAAAATTATTTAAGACCTACATGTGCGGCATTAGTGGAATATATAACTTTGATACTGAAAAATGCATTGATCCGCATATGTTAAACCGGATGACCGATATTATGGCACATCGTGGTCCTGATGGCAGGGGCATATGGCTAGGGGATAATATTGGTTTTGGACATAGAAGATTAAGTATTATTGATTTGGATCAGGGTGCACAGCCTATGTCCAATGATGATCAAACTATTTGGATAACATATAATGGTGAAATATATAATTATTTAGAATTAAGGGAGGACCTTAAATCAAGAGGGTATCGTTTTACAACCAACAGTGATACGGAAGTGATTATTAATGCTTATGCTGAGTATGGCGAAGATTGTTTAAATAAATTAAATGGTATGTTTGCTTTTGCTATATGGGACAAGCGAATAAAAAAATTGTTTATTGCTCGTGATAGATTGGGAATAAAACCTTGTTATTATTATATAGATAAAGAAAAAATTCTTTTTGCATCTGAGATCAAAGCTATACTAGAACATAAAGATATTAAAAAAACTGTGGATCCGAATTCAGTTGTAGAATATATGTCCCTACGGTATACGCTGGGTGAAAACACTTTTTTTAAGAATATAAAAAAACTATTACCGGGGAATTTTTTGACTATTTCAGATTCTAATATTCAAATACAAAAGTATTGGGAACTCCCTGCAAATAAAAATAACGATATGATTTACGAAGATACCTTAAATCATTGTGAGTCTTTATTTTTTGACTCTGTAAAGAAAAGAATGATAAGTGATGTGCCAATTGGCGCTTTTCTAAGTGGTGGCTTGGATTCAAGCGCTATTGTATGTGCAATGTCCAGTGTGAACAATAATGTCAAAACTATCTCTATTGGATTCAACGAAGGTAAAGAGTATAATGAATTAGAATACGCTCGGTTAGTTGCAAAACAATTTAATACAGATCATCATGAAATAATTTTGAAATCAAAAGATTACTTATCTATGATAAATAATCTTATTTGGCACAGGGATGGTCCCCTTGAAGTAAAAAATGAGATAGCAATCTATTATATGTCTAAAGAACTAAAAAAATACTTTACTGTAGTTTTATCAGGAGAAGGAGCGGATGAACTTTTTGTCGGATATCCCAAATATTTTAATTCTATGAATAAATTGAATCTATTAAAAAAGTTCTCAAATGCGTCTTTCATTATTAATAATAAACTAATAGCCTTCATTTTAGATTTTTTTAATAGAGGAGAAACCGGCAGAAGAATCCTTAAGAGAGCATCAAATAAGGAAGACATTGAAAATCTTTTCTTGTCTAATCTTGTTCAATATAGAAATTATTCAATTTTTAATGACACCTTTAAGGAAACGGCGAGGCAAATGGAAGGAAAACTCATACAATATTTCTCCAATCTTAACGGTATGGGATTCCATGATAAATTCTTGTATTATGATGCTAATCACCATCTTCAGTCATTGCTAATGAGAATTGACAGAATGACAATGGCGAATTCGGTTGAGGCCCGGGTACCCTTTTTGGACCATAGGCTCTTTGAATATGTTTCGTCTCTTCCATTTAAAAGTAAGTATAATACGAAGAAGGGAATAGGCAAAATTATCCTAAAGGATCTCTTTTCAGATAAACTACCGGAAACTGTAGTCTGGAGAAAAAAAATGGGTTTTCCTGTCCCATTTAAGAACTGGCTAAAGAGTGACAACTTTCATAAGATGATTAGGGATGTTATAATAAGTGAAAAATCAATCTCCAGAGGCTATTTCGATTTTTCATATGTTGAAACTTTATTTAATAATTATAATAACAATGAAGAATTAATCTGGAGGTTATTTAATCTTGAGTTATGGCACAGGACTTTTATTGACTAACACTAAATACTTTAATATAACTTTTTACCATTTCTGGCAATTAAAAACACCTTGCAAATTATTTACTAAACATTGAAATATATAAAAGACTCATTCTTTACCATTGGGACAAGATTTCTTTTAGTTATTGTTGGTCTTTTTTCAAGTATAGTTTTAGCTAGATTATTAGGGCCAATAGGCAGGGGACAGTGGGCTCAACTATTACTCCCTGTAACTTTGATGTTTCGAGTGTTGGTATTTGGTTTGCCAACAGCACAGATCTACTGTGCAAATAAACTAAACTTCAATAAAAAGCAAGTGTTTAGTAATGTTTTGTCTCTCATAGCAATATTTAGCATTATAAGCATACCTATTTATTTGTTCGGAATAAGATACTTATATGAAATGTTTTTCAGTAGTACAGAATACAGACTTATTAAACTGGCCTGTATATTAGTTCCTGTTGAAATCGCGTTGTTAGTATTAAGCAATACTTTTCTAATAAACAGAGGAATAAATTCATTTAACTTGCTGCAGTTATTACGTCCGGTTGTATTTATTATTCTATTGTTGACAGCTATTTTTCTGATTGAGATAGATGTACACATGATTTTAACTATATATATGATTAGTTTATTTATAATATTTCTTGTTATGATTTATATGTTGTTAAAGGCGAAATATAGTTTTTCCTTATCATTAAACTTTAAGGTTGTAAAATCTTTATTACGTTATGGATTAAAAGATCACTTGGGACAAATATTTATTATTTTAAATGAAAGGATTGATTTATGGATAATCAGTTACTTTTTGAATATCTCTCAAGTTGGGATATACAGCATAGCGCTAGTGGCAACGAGACTGATCCAAATTCCTGATGCTATTGGTATGAATCTATTTCCGGTTATGACGATAGAGGAGCAAGATCGTGGCGGTGTTCTATCTCAAAAAGTTCTCCGGGTATCCATCGCTATATCTGTTATAATGATTTTGCCACTGTTTCTAGTGGCAAAACCGGTTATAAACTTTTTATATGGAAATGAGTTTTTAACTGCTGTTATACCATTTGTTATTTTACTGCCATTAACTTTTACCAATTCTGTTGGGAAAGTTTGCAGGGCTTATCTATCCGGGAATGGTCTTCCGCAGATTGCTTCATTTGCAAGTGGAGTATCCTTGGTGGTGAGCATTTTTTTTGGCATAGTGTTTATTAAGAGATGGGGCATTGTTGGAGCTGCTTTAACAGCGACTACAAGTTCAACAATTTATGCTGGCATAATGTTCATTTGGTTTATCAAGGTTTCCAACCATAGCGTACTAAGTTCACTGATTGTGAAGCCGGAAGATCTCAGACAGCTATTTAGAGAAGGTGCTGGACTTTGGAAAAAGTTAGTATCATAGCAAATCATACGCTGGGGGGGGGTAAAGATATTGCCGGCCGGACGCCCTGAGGCTTGATGTTGCTTGAACGCACTCTTCGTGCAGCACTTATCTTTTCGGGTAACCATTATAAAACAATTCATCAGAATAGATGTAGCCATTATAAGAGATTATAGGCTGGCATTTATATCATTATTAATGATTTGCATATTTTTTGATTAGAAGTTAATTTTTCTTATGTTAACGATTAACAATTGTTATTTATTCACACTATGAGCTACAGCTTTCAAAAGGAAGCGATTCTAGATATTCTGCGCAACACCGAGAATCATTACTTAGTTGAAGAAATACATATAGAATTAATGAAAATAATACCGAAAGTCAGTTTAATGACGGTATACCGCAACTTAAACAAACTAACAAATGAAGGCCAGGTGTTTCCATTTCATATTGATAATGTTCTACGTTTTTGTGGAAATAATAAACCCCACTATCATTTACACTGTGTTGGCTGCGACAATATAGTAGATGGTTTTAATTCGGAGGTAAATAATATTATTCTAAACCATGTTAAATCAGAAGATTTTTTACCTCTACCTAACGGGATAGTGATTAGAGGTTTTTGCAAGAATTGTGTAATTGAAACACATTAGGCGTTA
>Ga0187833_10002445_pt1 | contig 19879 bp, 19 predicted proteins | sample ETNtaG_37_FD_167968 | JGI IMG/M metagenome (GOLD analysis project Ga0187833, IMG submission 167968) | Marine microbial and viral communities from oxygen minimum zone, Eastern Pacific Ocean - ETNP2014_SV_400_PacBio MetaG (Illumina Assembly) | ecosystem: Environmental > Aquatic > Marine > Hypoxic...
AACAATGAAATTTTTTTGATGTTGGTATTAAATTTTCTAATTCAATACATCCAATCTCAACAATTCTATGGCCATCTTTAATTTCCAAACCTGTTGTTTCTGTATCAAGAACTATTTCTTTCATTTGCTTAAAATTTTGTTTTTTAATATTTTAACATTTTTTTTAATAGAATAACTTTTAAAATTATTTTTTATTATAAAATCAGATTTTCTTCTTTTAAATTCTAAAGGAAATTGTAGTTTTTTTAATTTATAAAAAATTTTTGGATTATAATTGTGTCTTTTTCTTAATCTTCTTTGGATTTCTTTTTTTTTTGCATCAACAAAAACCAAAATATAGTTCTTTTTATTGATTTTATTTTCCATAAGTAATGGAATGTCCAACACAACTATTTTTTTATTTTTATTTTTTCTAAAAAAATTATTCATATTAGCTCTTACAATTGGATGAACTATTTTTGTAATTTTTTTTAAATTGCTTTGATTGTCTATAATTGCTTTTCCTAACTCGCTTTTTTTAACTGGAAAAGAAGTAATATGTTTTGGAATTTTATTTTTTAGTCTATTAAAACAAGTTCTATTTTTTTTATATATTTTTGTTACCTCAACATCTGCATCAAATACTGGAAAGCCAAATTTCTTTGCAACGTAGCTCTTGCCAGAACCTATTTCTCCAAGAATCCCAATTTTAATCATCAGTCTAATAATTTAATAGTTTCATCATCTATTTCTGGCATAATTTTATGCCAAATAGTAAAAGCTTGATGTGCTTGATAAATAAACATCATTTTTCCATTTTCAGTTTGGTTTCCAAACATTTTGGCTTTTTTTAAAAAATTTGTTTGTTTTGGATTATAAATGACATCATAAAAAAATTTGTTAGATCCTATATCGGTATAATTCAATTTTATTTCATCATGTTCTTTTAATCCTATGGTTGTGGCATTAACTATCATATGAAATTCTGGTATTTCTCCCCAATTTATTAATTCCAAATCAGAAAAAAAATTTTTTAAATCTTCTGCTTTTTGTTTTGTTCTATTGCTAATAATAATTTTTGATGTTCCCATTTTTTTTAAAGCTAAAATAATTGAAGAGACAACGCCTCCGGCACCCAAAATGAATACTTTTTTATCTTTAACATCATATTTGAAATGTCTTAAACCAAGTTCAAAACCTGCAATGTCAGTATTATGACCAATAACTTTATCGTTTTCCTTATAAATAGTATTTACTGATCGAGACTCATTTGCCTCTGCACTCAATTCATGAAGAAAAGGAATGACTGATTTTTTAAATGGAACAGTTACATTTATCCCGTCAATTTTTCCTTTTTTAACTTGAGAAATTATACTCTCTATACCATCTTCATTAAGTAATTTTTTATCATAAACTGCATCAATGTTATTTTTTTTAATCCAATGATTGTGTAATTTGGGTGACAAAGAATGTTCTATCGGATTTCCTATAACTATATATTTTTTCATCTTTTAAAATTTTTCTACTGATGTTCTTAATTCAACCTCCCAAGCCCAAGCGCTTTTATTTTGACGATGAAATTGAAGATAGGTTTTTGCTAATTCGTCAGGATGTATTGTTTTATAATCTCCATATGATTCCTTATTTATAGCTCCATCAATCACAAAATGAGTTATATGAATACCTTTGGGATGGAGCTCTCTTGCGAGAGATTGAGCCAACCCTCTAAGTCCAAATTTACCCATCGCAAAAACTGATGAATTTGCAAAACCTTTAACTCCTGCTGTAGCTCCAGTAAAAAAAATACTTCCACTTTTTCTTTTAAACATTCTTTTAGCGGCCTCTTGAGCAACCAAAAAAGCTCCAAAGCAAGTAATATTAATAGACTTTTGTGTTTCTATAGGGTCCAGTTCTAGTACGCTGTTTTTTTTGGGACGCGAAGAAGCATTATATATAACAAGATTCGGTATTCCAATTGATTTATCTGTTTGTTTAAAAAGATTTAAAACGTCTTTAACGTTACTGGCGTCACATACAAATGTTTCGGCTTTAATTTCTTTTTTTAAGTCATTTAATTTTTCAACATTTCTTGCAGCTAATGCAACTTTTAGACCTTTAGAATAACACAATCGTGCTAATGATGTGCTAAGTCCTGGTCCCGTTCCCACAATCAAAACTGACTCACTCATATTTTTTTAAATACTCCTTTATCTGTTTTATTGGTAGACCCATAATGGTATTTTTATCTCCTTCTATTTTAGAAAATAAAGATCTACCCTCACCTTCAATTTGATAAACATTATAAGCATATAATGTTGCATCTTTTATCTTTGTTAAATACGATTTTAATTCATCATTTGTCATTTGTTTCATTGTCAAAACAGCTTTATCGGTATAATTCCATATCATTGAACCATTTTTAGATATACAGACGGAACTGATTAAATAATGTTTTTTACCATTTAATTTTTTAAGTATTTCTAAAGCTTCTTCTCTATTAGATGGTTTTGAAATAATATTCCCATTATAATCTATAATACTGTCTGCCCCCAATACCAATTTCCCATTTTTTTTATCACTAATATTATTTGCTTTTAGTTCTGCTAAATTTTTTGAAATAATTTGTGGAGATTCTCCTTCATTTAATAGACTTTCTTTAATTAAATCTTCATCAATATTTGCTGGTTCAACAACACAGCTAATCCCATTTTCTTCTAATATTTTTTTTCTAACCACACTTTTAGAAGCAAGAATAATATTATCCATTTTTTTTTATTTCATAAATTTTTATTATCGAAGCTGCAGTTTCTTCGACTGATTTTCTAGTAACGTCTACAACGGGCCATTGATATTTTTTAAATGTTTTTATCGCATTTTCAATTTCATTTGTTATTTTTTCTATACTTGTATAGTCTGTTCTTTGTTGTTCTTTAATAGAAGTCATTCTATTTTTTCTTATATCTATTAGCCTGTTAGGTTCTGTTGTTAAACCAACCACACATATTGATTTAGGGTTTTTTTTAAGAAATTCAGGTACTGAATTTTCATTTACCAAAGGAACGTTTGAAGTTTTAAATCCTCTATTTGCTAAATATATTGAGGTTGGTGTTTTGCTGGTCCTACTAACGCCAAATAAAATAATATCTGATTTATCTATATCATTAATTAAGTTTCCATCATCATGATTCATTGTGAATTGTATTGCTTCAATTCTTTCATAATATTCTTCATTTAAAATATGTTGTCCACTTGGAATGTGTGTTGCTTTCTGGTGTAAAAGTTTTGAAAAATTTAATATTAAGTCTCCTAAAGCTCCAAAACATGGTATATTTTTTTTTTTTGCTTCTTCTTCTAAAAATTTTGCAAGTTTAATATCAACAATTGTATATAAAATAATTGAATTAAAATTTTTTTGAGCAAGGTCTAATATTTTTAATATTTGGTTTTCGGTTCTAGTAAAAGAATATTGATGATCTTTATATTTAAAATTTTTAAATTGGGCTTTTAGAGCTAAAAAAATTCTATCTATAGTTTCCCCGGTGGAATCAGAAATTAAGTAAATTTGGTATGTATTATTCATGTATGTTAATGTTTATAACTTATTAATAAATTAGCTAAATGTTTAATAATTTTTTTAATTATTTTTTTATTTTGAAAAACACTGTTTTTATAAACAAAATCAAACATGTTTAAAATTAATATACATAAATAATCATTATCTTTATTATAGAAGAAAAACCTATATTTAAGTGGATTTTTTTACTGTTAAAATTGTTAATAAAAAGTTAGTAAGATGTTAATTAAAAATAATAATTGCTATTCACAGGATATATAACAAATAATAAACAATATAATTACTATTTATTATGAGTCCAATTTTAGATTGTATTAAAAACAACAAAACAACCAATAAACCAATTTGGCTAATGAGACAGGCCGGTAGGTATTTACCAGAATTTAGAGAAATTAGAAAAAAAAATCCGAACTTTATAAATCTATGTCTAAATAAAACTTTATCAGCAGAAATAACATTACAGCCATTGAAAAGATTTAAATTAGATGCTGCTATAATTTTTTCAGATATTTTAATGTTGCCATATGCGTTAAATCAAAAAGTCGAATTTATAAAAAACACTGGTCCAGAATTAGAAAAAATTGATTTAAATAATATAAACCAAATTAAAGAAATTGATTTTATAGAAAAATTAAAACCTATATATGAATCATTAAAAATAATTTCTGAAAATAAATTAATATTCAACAAAGATTTAATAGGATTTGTTGGTGCACCATGGACAATATTAGTTTATATGATTAATCAAAAACCACCAAAAGGGAAATTATTAATTAATAAATTTAATAACAATCTCTTATCCAAAAACCTTTTATTAATTATAGAAAAATTCTTAAAAATACATATTAAAAAACAAATTGAAGCTGGTGCAACAATAATTCAAATTTTTGATAGTTGGGCCGGTCTACTAGAAGATCTTGAGTCATTTAAATCTAAAGATTTATATAATTATGTGTATGAACCAACGGAAAGGCTTGTTAATTTTGTGAAAGATTTAAATGTTCCTGTAATTTGTTTTCCAAAAGGAATTAAAAATTATAAAAAATTCTGCGATTTTGTTAAACCTGACGTAATAAATATTGATTATAACGTTAATCCAAGAGATATAAAGGATAAAATTGATATTACTATTCAAGGGGGGATGGATCCTAAAATATTATTATCTGATAAAAATAAACTTAATAAAGAAGTTTTATTTTATTTAGATACATTTAAAGATCACCCATATATATTTAATCTAGGGCATGGAGTTTTGCCCGAAACAAAACCAGAAATGGTTCAAGAATTAGTTAATATTGTTAAAAATTATCCGTGAAAAAAGCTGTTGTATTATTTAATCTTGGAGGACCAGATAAATTAGAGAGCGTAGAGCCTTTTTTGTTTAATTTGTTTTATGATCCAGCAATACTTAATTTACCAAAATTTATAAGGTATCCATTAGCCAAATTAATATCAAAAAGAAGAACTCCAATAACAAAAAAAATTTATAAAGAGATAGGAGGGTCCTCACCTATATTAAAATTAACAAACGACCAAGCAGTTGAATTAGAAAATTCTTTAAATTCTAATCAAAAAGATATTATTTATAGAACTTTTGTAGCAATGAGATGTTGGAATCCAAGAGCTTCACAAATTGTAAAAGTAGTTAAAAAATTCAATCCGGTAGAGGTAATTTTATTGCCCTTATATCCTCAGTATTCAGCAACAACATCAGGCTCCTCAATAAATGAATGGAAAGAAATTTGTAAAATTGAAAATTTTAATATTAAAACTAGTACTTTCTGTTGTTATCCAACCGATAATAGTTTTATTGATGCTCATATTAATGAAATCAAAAAAAAAGTGAACAATATTGAAAATTTTAAACTAATATTCTCTGCTCATGGGCTTCCAGAAAAGAACATAAAAAATGGAGATCCATATCAATGGCAAGTAGAGCAAACAGTTGGTAAAATTGTTAAAAAAATGAATATAGAAAATTTAGACTATATATTAAGTTATCAGAGCAGAGTTGGGCCATTAAAATGGATTGGACCTTCCACCAAAAACGCAATTATTGAAAATTCAAAATTTGGCAAACACATTGTACTTGTTCCAATAGCTTTTGTGTCAGAACATTCGGAGACTTTGGTTGAATTAGATATTGAATATAAGAAACTTGCCGAACAATATGGATGTAAAAATTATATAAGAGTTCCTGCTTTAGGAGTAAATGAAAATTTTATTAAGAGCTTATTAAAATTAATTTTGAACAAAGAAGCATATAAATATAAAGAAGGCCTCTATTCACCAAAAATTCAATGCCCATCTAAATTTAAAAAATGTCCATGCGCGCAATAAATTATTTATGAATATATATTTATTATTTAAATCTTTGCATCTTATAGCTGTAGTTTCTTGGATGGCGGGGTTGTTATATCTCCCAAGAATATTTGTTTATCATGTTGAAAATATAGAAAAAAAAGAGTCAATAGAAATATTTAAAGTTATGGAGAAAAAGCTTTACTTTTATATTATGTACCCCGCGATGGTGTTTTCTTGGGTATTTGGTTTAATACTGATTTCTATAATTGGTTTTTCCAGTTTAGGTTTTTTATGGTTAAAAATGAAATTATTATTTGTAGTTTTATTAACAATTTATCATTTTTATTTAGGGATATTTCTTAACAAGCTTAAGGAAGATACAAATAATACAACATCTAAATTCTTTAGAATAATTAATGAATTACCTACGATATTGTTAATATTGATTGTTTTTATAGTAATTTTTAAGCCGATCTAGGGTTGAATTTATTTAGTCTAGTATATATATTACATCTGTCCAACAAATAAATCCCAAAATGAATATACAAGAGTTAAAGAAAAAAAGTTCAGAGCAGTTAATTTCCGAAGCTGAGAAGCTAGGAATTGAAAATGCTAGCACACTTAGAAAACAAGAAATTTTATTTTCAATACTTAAAAAACTTGCAGAAAAAAGTGAAGAAATTACTGGTAGTGGAGTTTTACAATTACTTCAAGATGGATTTGGATTTTTAAGAGCTATTGAATCTAATTATCTTCCAGGTCCAGATGATATTTATGTTAGTCCAAGTCAAATCAGAAGATTTGGATTAAGAACAGGCGACACAATTGAGGGACCAGTCAGAGCTCCTAAGGATGGTGAAAGATATTTTGCTTTATTACAAGTTAGCAAAATTAATTTTGAAGACCCTGAAAAATCAAAACACAAAATTGCCTTTGATAATTTAACCCCTTTATATCCCAATAAACAATTAATTATGGAAGTTGAAACCAATAAGGTTGATAAAAAAATAGATTTAACACCAAGACTAATCGACCTAGTTAGTCCGATAGGAAAAGGACAAAGATCTTTGATTATTTCACCACCTAAAGCAGGCAAGACAATGATATTACAAAGTATTGCAAATTCTATAACAGCAAATCATCCCGAATGTTATTTAATGGTTCTTTTAATTGACGAAAGACCTGAAGAAGTAACAGACATGCAAAGAACTGTAAAAGGTGAAGTTATTAGTTCTACATTTGATGAGCCAGCACAAAGACATGTTGCAGTAGCAGAAATGGTCATTGAAAAAGCAAAAAGATTAACAGAACATAAAAAAGATGTAGTCATTCTATTAGATTCAATAACTAGACTTGGAAGAGCTTACAACGCTGTAGTTCCAAGTTCTGGAAAAGTATTAACCGGCGGTGTTGATGCAAATGCATTACAAAGACCAAAAAGATTTTTTGGAGCAGCAAGAAATATTGAAGAAGGTGGTTCGTTAACTATTATTGCGACAGCATTGATTGATACCGGTAGCAGAATGGATGAGGTTATTTTTGAAGAGTTTAAAGGAACTGGTAACAGTGAAACTATTCTTGATAGAAAAATATCAGAAAAAAGAATCTTTCCAGCCATGGATATAACAAAGTCTGGAACAAGGAGAGAAGAATTATTATTTGATAAAAATGACCTTCAAAAAATGAATGTTTTAAGAAGAATTATTGCGCCTATGGGACCAATGGATGCTATAGAATTTATAAACTCTAAACTTAAAACTACAAAAAATAATGCTGATTTTTTTAGCTCAATGAATAAACCTTAATAATTAAATTATAAATTTGTTTTAAATTCATAAATATAATTTAAATTTGAATTATGAATTTAAATATAAAATCTCAAATAATTTTAAAAAAACTTAAAGAAAATAAATTTTATGAAGTTATTTCTGAATGTGAAAAGCTGATAAAAAAATTTCCTGATAAAAGTCATTTATATAATATGTGTGGTTTGGCATACCAAAGAATTAAGAAAATTGATATTTCAATTAACTATTTTAAAAAGGCAATAGAGTTAAATCCAGAAGATTTTGGTATACAAAATAATTTAGCAAACTCACACAAACATCTTGATCAATATGATTTAGCTGAAAATATTTTTTTAGATATCTTAAACAAAAAAAAAGATTATCTACCAGCAATAGCTAATTTAGCAATTCTTAAGAGAAAATTGAATGATTTTAAAAATACAGTTAAATTATATGAACAAGCAGTAATAATCCAAAAAAATGACCCATCTTTATTAAGTGCATTAGCATCTGCTTATCAAAGCTCAGGTAATTTTACAAAAGCGAAAGAAATAAGTTATAAAATTCTAAAAATGTACCCCAAACACGTTCGTTCTCACAAGATAATTAGTGATTTAACAAGCTACTCAAAAAGCAATGAAAATTTAGGAGAAATGTTAAATTTATATAATAATGATGATTTAGCAACAAGTGATAAATCTGAGTTGTCATTCGCAATTGCAAAAGCCCACGAAGATCTTGGGGATTATGAAAAATCATTTAAATATTTTGATCAAGCAAATAAATTAAAAAAAAAAAATAAATATAATTTTTCCAGAGAAGAAAAATTATTTAGAAATATAAAATTTTTTTTCAATAGTTTCGAATTAAATAATAATAAAAATAATTTTGATAATAGAAAAATAATATTTATTTGCGGAATGCCTAGATCTGGCACTACATTAGTAGAACAAATCTTATCATCTCATAATAAAGTTTTTGGGGCTGGTGAACTAAATTTTTTAAGGCAAGCCACAACAAAATTTTTTGTTTTAGAAAGTAAATTAGATAATCAAAAAATAATGGATGAAATTAATTCTTCGAATAATATTTTAAATAATGAATATTTTAGATTAATAAATTATTTAAAAATTAAAGAATCAACTATTATAGATAAAGCACCCCAAAACTATATTTGGATTGGTTTTATTAAATATTTTTTTCCTAATGCTAAAATAATTCATTGTTATAGAAATAATAAAGATGTTTTATTATCTATATATAAAAATAATTTTGGATCCACTGATATGGATTGGTCATATGACCCTAAAGATATAGTTAAATATTATAAACTATATTCAGATTTGATGAAATATTGGAAACATAAATATAATAAATTTATTTATGATTTAAGTTATGAAAAATTAGTTGAAGATAGTGAAAATCAAATTAAAAAATTATTAAACCATTGTGACTTAGAATGGGACATAAATTGTTTAAATCACCACAAATACAAAAAAACAGCGATTCAAACAGTAAGTATTTCTCAGGCTCGTAAACCAATCTATAAAAGTTCTGTTAATTTAAGTGAAATATATTCAAAATATTTAGACAATTATTTTAAACTACTTAATAATTAAAAATTAACTAAAATACTTTAATTCTTCCATCTCATTCTGAAATTTTTGTTCAATTTCTTTTGAAATTTTATTATCTAATAATTTTTTCCAATCATTTTTAGGACCTAAATAAAAAAAATCTTTTTTTTCACCTGATTTTGTATCTGCTACACTTTCTGCAAAAAGGCCCAATTTTTCTAATTTTTTAAGATTATCAAAAGAACTAGTTTTTATAGCTTCAGTAATTTTATTTTTATTAAATTCAATATTTAATACAGAATTTAAAAATTTTACTATCTTTGTAAATTCTTTATCAGGATCCATTAACAAATCCTCATATTTTATAAGAAGGAAATTTTCTGACATGTTTTTCCATGATTTGTAATTAGTACTCCAAGAACTTATAAGTGTTGGTAATTTATTATCTCTTATTTTATTTTTATGTGAAATAAATCCTAACCATCTATGATCATCAAAAATAAATTTTTTAGCATCTTCATATGTAAGTGAAAAATGATTTTTTATAGATGTAACTACATTCCTAGGATCTCTAACTATATAAATTACACCTTTAGTGTTATCAAGATTTGTAAAACTATCAGTGCCTATCTTACAATTAACATGATGAGTTTTTAAAAATTTTATTCTGTTATCTAAATTTATTTTCTCTTGTGAAGCAATCCAATTCTTTTTTATTTCATTTATATTTTGAAAATTTTCTACTAAATTATGAAAATGTCTTCTCATTGGGTATTGAGGAATTTTTTCAAGATTGTTAAAATTAGATATTCCATCTTTAGAAAAAATTATTGATGAAATAAAAGTTCTGATCCAAGTATTTCCACTTTTTGGATAAGATGCTAGCCAAATTATCATTTAAAATTATAAATTATAATTAAATCATAAAGTATATTTATTAAAAAAACAGACTATACTTGATTTTATGACAATTTACGCATTATCAACCGGCCCAGGTATTTCTGGAGTAGCAATAATTCGTGTTTCAGGACCAGAAACTAAAATTGTTATTTCAAAATTAACAAATGGAAGTTTCCCAAAGGCTAGAGTAGCTACGCTTAAAAAAATCAATAAAATCAACACAAATGATATAATTGATGAAGGGTTAATTTTATGGTTTCCTGCTCCTCACAGCTACACAGGTGAAGATATGGCAGAATTTCATGTTCATGGTAGCAGATCCGTTGTTGAGGCTCTACATGGTTCTATTGCACAAGTCGAAAATTGTAGATTAGCTGAACCTGGTGAGTTTACAAAAATTGCATTTCAAAATCAAAAAATTAATTTGTTAAAAGCTGAAAGTATTGCAGATTTAATTTCATCCGAAACTGAAATCCAAAGACAACAAGCAATTAAAATCATGTCAGGAACAAGTTCTAATAAATTTAATTCATGGCGGGAAAGATTATTAAAAATTTTATCTTACGTTGAAGCAAAAATTGATTTTCCAGATGAGAATCTTCCAGATGATGTCTTGAATGATATCAAAATTAATTCAGATAAAATTAAATCTGAAATTCAAAAAATATTGAATGATGAAAAAGTTGGTGAAAGAATTAGAGAAGGTTTTAAAATAGCTATAGTTGGTCCAAGTAATGCCGGTAAATCAAGTTTATTAAATTATTTATCAAGAAGAGAGGTAGCTATAGTTTCTGAAATAGCAGGGACAACAAGAGATGTAATAGAAACTCATTTGAATATTGATGGGTTGCCTGTTGTAGTTTCAGACACAGCTGGGATAAGAGATTCTAAAGATGAAATTGAAAAAAAAGGAATTCGTCTAGCCCTTAAAAGAGCAGAAGATGCTGATTTAAATATTGTCGTTATAGAGCCTAAAAGTGCCCATTTTGCTAGCTTTTTAAAGGATCTGATAACTAACAAATCTATTATTGTTATTAATAAATCAGATCTTGGTATAGATGATATGGTATATGAATTTAAAAAAATTAATCCAATTTATATTTCATTAAAGGAAGAAAAAAATTTAGATCAATTAATTTTTGAAATTAAAGAAAAACTTAAAAATCAATTTATTAGTTCTGAAGATATTTTAATTACAAGAGAAAGACACAGACAACATTTAGAGCAATGTGTTTTACATCTTGATAATTTTAATCAAAAAAATAAAGATGAGGATTTTGATAAAGCGGCTGAAGATCTTAGGTTAGCAACAAGACACTTAGGAATGATAGTCGGAAAAGTTGACGTAGAAGAGATTTTAGGATCAATATTCAATGATTTTTGTATAGGCAAATAAACCTTAATTTTACTTACTTTTATATCTTTTTTAACACAATTCTTGTAAATAAAATGAACAATTATAAATTAAACTTATGAAAAATGATTTATTATTTGATGTTGCCGTAATTGGTGGTGGACATGCTGGTTGTGAAGCAGCTGCAGCTTCAGCACGTTTAGGTGTTAACACTGCTCTATTCACTCATAAAATAAAATCAATTGGTGAAATGTCATGTAATCCTGCGATAGGTGGATTAGGGAAAGGTCATTTAGTTAGGGAAATAGATGCCTTAGATGGCATAATGGGTGATGTAGCTGATAAATCAGGTATACAATTTAGGCTCTTAAATAGAAGTAGAGGACCTGCCGTTAGAGGCCCAAGAACTCAAAGTGATAGATCATTATATAAAGAAATAATGCAAGAAAAACTTATAAACTACTGTAATTTAAGCGTTTTTTCAGATCCAGTAATTGAGTTTATATTTGATAAAAATTCAATAACTGGGTTTATAACTAAGTCTGGAAAAAAAATTAAAACTTCCAAGCTAATACTTACAACCGGCACTTTTTTGAATGGTTTAATACATGTAGGTGAAAAACAAACTCCAGCTGGAAGGTATAATGAAAAGCCTACAACTGGTTTAAGTGAACAATTAAAAAAATTTAATTTTGAAATTGGAAGATTGAAAACTGGAACACCTCCAAGATTAGATTCACGAACAATTAATTTTAATAATTTAGAGGAACAATTTGCTGATGAAGATCCATATTTTTTTTCTTTTCTAACAAAAAAAAATTTAAACAAACAAGTTTCATGTCGAATGACTTATACAAATGATGAAGTTCATAAAATAATTTTTAAAAATATAAAACGAAGTGCTATGTACTCAGGTAGCATTAAAGGTGTAGGTCCGAGATACTGTCCTTCTATAGAGGATAAAATTGTAAAATTCTCTGAAAAGCAAAAACATCAGATATTTCTTGAGCCAGAAGGCCTAAACGACAATACTATCTATCCAAATGGTATTTCTACATCTTTACCGGCAGATGTGCAGCAAGAAATATGTAATAAAATCAACGGTTTAGAAAATGTTACTATTTTAAGGCCTGGATATGCTATAGAATACGATTATGTGGATCCAAGAGAGTTATTTTTAACCCTAGAAACAAAAAAAATAAAAAATTTATATCTTGCTGGTCAGATTAATGGAACTACAGGATATGAAGAGGCAGCCGCTCAGGGACTTGTTGCAGGGATCAATGCTGCTTTATCAATTAAAAGAGAAGAACCATTCATTTTAGATCGATCAGAGGCTTATATAGGAGTAATGATTGATGATCTTGTAACTAAAGGAGTGGCTGAACCATATAGAATGTTTACATCCAGAGCTGAATACAGGCTTACTCTAAGAGCAGATAATGCTGATTTAAGGTTAACTCAGAAAGGAATTAATATTGGTGTTGTCATGGATTATCGGGCTCAAATATTTAAAGACAAGTCCAGTATTTTATATAAACTTTCAACTAAAATGGAAAAATTAAGAATTACTCCATCAAAAATATCTCAATTTGGAGTCAATATAGCTAAAGACGGAGTTTCAAGGACAGCAGGACAACTATTAAGCCAAAAAGGAGTCGACATGAGTAAAATTAGAGAAATTTGGCCTGAGATTTCTTATATTTCTAGAGAAATAGATGATCAACTAGAAATAAATGCTCATTATAGAGGTTATTTAAAGAAACAAAATGCAGATATTTTAGCTTTCAAAAGAGATGAAAACCTTAAAATACCTAATAATGTTAATTATAATGATTTAAGTGGTTTATCTAACGAAGCAAAATCGAAATTTAAGCAAATTATGCCAAAAACAATGGGTCAGGCTCTAAGAATAGATGGTATCACTCCAGCTGCAGTATATATTTTGTTGTCTCATGTTAAAAGAAAGTCTATTAAGCTTATGGCTTGATTGATTCGATCTTTTTAGAATATTCAAAATTAGAACCTCTAAATGTTTCACGTGAAACATTTCCAGAGCTTGAGGAGTTTAGATCCTTAATTTTAAAGAAAAACAAGAAAATTAATCTTATAAGCTATGATACTGAAGGAATTTCAAGAGAAAGACATATCATAGATAGTGCGCAAATAATTGATTTAATTGATAAAAATGATAAATTATGCACAGATATAGGATCAGGTTCAGGACTTCCAGGCATAGTTTTGGCAATTATAATGAAACATAAGCAATCAAATATGAAATTTCATTTATATGAAAAAAGCTACCATAAAAGTAATTTTTTGAGAGATGTGTCAAAAAAATTTGACCTAAACACAAAAATTTTTCAGAAAAATATTTTTGAAGAGAAAAATTTAAAAACTGATGTAATTGTTGCGCGCGCATTCAAGCCATTGCCTGTAGTTTTAGATTTAGCTAACGAAAATTTTACAAGATTTAAAAATATAATTTTATACCTGGGGAGAAATGGAAAACAAATATTAATGGAGTGTTTAAGTAATTGGCAATTTGAGTATAAGGAAAAAAAAAGTTTAACAAGCGATGATTCTTTTTTGATTAAAATAAATAATTTAAAAAAAAAATAATGAGAGGGAAAATTATTTCAGTGATAAATCAGAAAGGTGGAGTAGGCAAGACTACTACAGTCATCAATCTTGCTGCAGGACTCACAATGAAGGAAAAAAAAATTCTAGTTATAGACTTAGATCCACAAGGAAATGCTACAACAGGTCTAGGATTATCCAACACAGATAACTCAGACAAAACAATCTACAGTGTTCTTAATGGAACTAAAAATATTTCTGAAGTCATTCAAAAAACAAATATCGTAAATTTAGATTTAATCACCTCGAACGTAGACCTTTCCGGATTAGAAGTAGAAACGGCGGGAGATAGACGAAGAGCCTTCATTTTGAAAGAGCGAATAATGGCGTATTTAAACGATTCTGGAGTACCTTACGATTATATCCTTATTGATTGTCCACCTTCTTTAAACCTGCTCACAATTATGGCCTTGGTGGTGTCCAATTCTCTTGTGGTACCTCTTCAGACCGAATTTTTTGCACTTGAGGGCCTCACACAATTGATGAAGACTATAGAGAGAGTAAAAAATAATTTAAATCAAAATCTTAATATTAAAGGAATACTTCTGACGATGTATGATAGAAGAAATAAGTTATCAAGCGAAGTAGAGAAAGAAGCTAGAGACTATTTTAAAGATAAAGTCTATCAAACAGTTGTTCCAAGGAATGTCAGATTGTCTGAGGCGCCGTCTCATGGAGTCCCAGTTTTAATTTATGATAAAGGATGCTCAGGAAGTAAGTCATATTTTAGTTTCACAGAGGAATTTTTAAATCAAGAAAAAATAATAGAGAGCGCAGCATAATGAATCCATTTAGCAAGAAAGGATTAGGTAGAGGATTATCATCATTAATTGGAGATGCACCTAAGATTGCATCTACTAATAAGTTATCTATAAGTGATATTACCCGTAATAAGTATCAACCAAGGAAGTCTGTTGATAAAGATAGTTTAGAAGATCTAACTAATTCAATTAAACAACGAGGCATTATTCAGCCAATTATCGTAAGACAATCAGAGGATCAAACTGGCAAACATGAAATTGTAGCTGGTGAAAGAAGATGGCTTGCAGCTCAAAATGCAGGATTACATGAAGTTCCTGTAGTAGTTATACAAGCTGATAGTTTGAAATCATTAGAGTTTGCGATTGTTGAAAACGTTCAAAGACATGATTTAAATCCAATAGAAGAGGCTAAAGGATATCAAAGACTAATTGATGAATTCAATTATGACCAAGAAAAAGTATCTAAATTTATTGGAAAAAGTAGGGCACATGTTACCAATTGTTTGCGTCTATTAACATTACCTAAGGAAGTTATTACACTAATTGAGGAAGAAAAATTAACTCAAGGTCATGCTAAAATTTTAGTTGGTTTAGATAATTCTTATTTGTTAGCAAAAAAAATAATAAATAAAAAATTATCTGTACGGCAAGCTGAGAATTTAGTTAAATTATTTAAACATGCTAAGAAAATTAAATTAATTACAAAAGATTCAAATTTAATAAGTTTAGAAGAGTCGCTTCAAAACAAAATTGGAATAAGAGTTTTTATTAAAAATAAAAAAAATAATAGTGGAACAGTATCTTTTGAGTATAAAGATTTAGATCAATTAAATAGATTAATCGAAGTTATAAAGATAAATTATTAGCTTTAATACTTTTATTTAATATAAAATCAGAAATTATATTTAACGAATTAGAAGAATTTTTTTTAACTTGAATTTCAATTTCATTAATTTGATAAATTAATTTTTCTATTTCCTCACTAGAACAATTTACAATTTGCTTCCTAACAATTTCTTTTTCTTTCCAAAAAATTAGGGGTCTAAACGAAGAAATTACTTGATCAATTTTTTTTGATTTTTCTACTTCTTTTTTTAAATTTAAAAGCCTTTTGGCCTTTATAAGCATTGTCCTTAAAATTAAAATGCAATCCTCCGAAGAGTAATTATTTTCATTTAATATATTTATTGTTTTTTTTAAATTCTTTGACAAACAATTATTTACAAGTTCGGAAACACTATAATTTTCTGCTAAATTAGATATTTTTATAATTTCTTCAATAGTAATTTTTTTTTTATTATTTGATAAATTTTCTATTTTATTTAATTCAGTATCTAAACTTTTACGACTTCCTCTACATCTTTCGACCAGTAAATTTATAGTTTCTTGAGATACAAAAATTTTTTTATTTTTAAAAAAATTATTAGCCAATAAACTCAAAGTTTTTGTTTCATCTGCATAAAAAGGGATACAAACAGTATCTTCATTCTTTTCAAAGAAGATTCTTATGTTTGATTTTTTATCTAATGGACCAGAATTTATTATTAGTGTAATTTCTTGAATATCTTTAATTATGATTTCCTTAATAAGATTAAAAATTTTTTCTGTACATCTTGAAATAATTATTAGTTTATTTTCTTCAAAAAACGATTTGTTCAATAAATTAGATACAAAAGAATCATAATTATTTAGTACCTCATTCTCATCGTATTTATTTGCATTGTTATTAAATTTTTTTAGAAAATATTCATTAATTATTTGATCTTTGTAACCATCATTTTCTCCATAAAACAAAAATTTTTTTGCTTTTGTTGCCTTTAACTTTTGCAACTCGAAAGTTTTAATAATCATGTTAATTTAGAGTGTTTGCAAATAACTAACTATATCTTCGGAAATTTTATCAATTAAATTTATTTTTAGATTTTCTTCGTATTTTTTTAGTTCAAATTTTTTAGAAGAATTATTATAATTGGAAGATTTTGAAAAAATTTTATGTAAATTTATTTTTTCTCCTTCAATAACTTTTATTTGAGAAATGATTTCGATCCTAAATGTTTTTGGATTTCCTTTTGTATCTTTGGATGTTGTAGTTTTATTTATTTTAGAATTAATTTCTAATTCAACTTTATTTTTTGCATTCTTATCTTTATATAATTCTAATTTATTAATTAAAGCTTTGTTGATTTTTTCATCACCAAATGAATTTATTTTGTAAATATAAAAATTTGTTTCTTTATTTAAATATAAAGGCTGATATCCACAACTAACAATAAAGAAAAAAGATAAAATCAAGTAATTTAATTTATATATCTTCATCATTTGAATAAAATATTTATTAATCTATTTTTAACAAAAAAAATTTTATTAATATTTCTGTTTTTAATTATCTTATTATTTTTTTCATCTTTTTGAATTTGAGCCATTAGATTATTATCCGTAATATCTTTTGCAGCTTTTATTACTCCTCTTTTTTTTCCATTGATCTGTATAACATACTCTATCATTTCATTTGCTAGTAGATTTTTATCCACGGAAGGCCATTTTTGAAAAGGATCTAAATTAAGATCCTCCAAACATTCAGATGTTAAATGAGGTAATACTGGTGAAAATATTGATAATATTTTTCTATAATTTCCAAGTAAATCTTGAGAATTAATTGGTTCATTAATTTTTTGATTTAAAAAATTATATGTCTCATACATACTTGCTATTATAACATTGTAATTAAATCTTTCTAAATTATTATTTATTTTATCAATTAATTGGTTAGTAAATTTTGGGATTACATCTGAATTTATTTTATGAGTTTTACTTATTTTTATTTTTATTTTTTCATGCAGCATCCAAAGTTTTTGGATAAATTTATATGAGGCTATCATTCCTTGTTCTGACCACTGTACATCTTTTTCAGGAGGGCTATCGGATAAAATAAATAATCTAACAGCATCTGCTCCATAATTTTCAATTATTATTTCAGGTTCTATAGTATTTTGTTTTGATTTTGACATAGATTCCGATGGTCCGACAATTACTTTTTTGTTAAGGTTGTTTTTCATAAAAAATTTTTTTCCATCCTTTGTCTCAACCTGGCCTGGGCTAAGCCATTGATTATTTTCGTCTTTATAAGTTTCATGACAAACCATACCTTGAGTAAAAAGACTATTGAATGGTTCCTTAATTTTAAATTTCGTGTTTTTATAATTAATCGCTCGCATAAAAAATCTTGAATAAAGTAGATGTAAAATTGCATGTTCTACTCCTCCAATGTATTGATCCACTGGCATCCAATAATCAATTTCATTTAAATTAAAACCATAACTTTCTTCATTTGGTGAACAAAATCTTAAAAAGTACCAAGATGAATCTACAAACGTATCTAATGTATCTGTTTCTCTAATACATTTTTTTCCATTAATTTTAACTGATTTCCAAACGGTTTGTTTATCTAGAGGATTGCCTTTGCAATTAAGATCAATATTTTCAGGCAATTTGACAGGAAGTTCTTCTTTTGGAATTTTTATAACGTTGTCATTTTCATCGTAAGCAACTGGTATTGGACAGCCCCAATATCTCTGTCTAGACACGCCCCAATCCTTCAATCTGAAGTCAATTTTTTTTTTGCCAATTTTTTTATTTTCTAAAATTTCTATCGTTTTAGAAATAGAGTCTTCTGGAACTTTTAAACCGTTTAAAAATTCTGAATTAATGATTAATCCTGGTCCAGTATAAGCTTCTTTTTCAACTTCAAAGTCATCTTTACCATCCTTGGGTTTTACTACTGTTTTTACAGATAAATTATACTTTAAAGCAAAGTCTAAATCTCTTTGATCATGTGCGGGGCAACCAAAAACAGCACCAAATCCATAATCCATCAATACAAAATTTGCAAAGTAAACAGGAACCTTTTCATTATTATTTAAAGGATTAACCGCAATTAAATTGGTTTTAAATCCTATCTTTTCTCCTAAAGCAATTGATTCTTCGGTAGTTCCAGTTTTTGAGCACTCTTTTTTAAATTTATTAAATTCAGGATTATCTAAAAAATATTTTGAAATTGGATGATCAACAGATACAGCCAGAAAAGAAAACCCAAATAAAGTATCTGGTCTAGTTGTAAAGCATTTAATATATTTTACTGGCAAATCACCTTCAATTTTAAAATCTATTTCACACCCAAAAGATTTACCTATCCAGTTTTTTTGCATAATTTTAACCTTATTTGGCCAGTTTTTTAATTCATCTAGTCCATTAAGAAGTTCATCTGAAAATTTTGAAATATTAAAAAACCATTGATTTAATTTTTTTCTTTCAACGACTGCTCCTGATCTCCATCCTTTGCCATCAATAACTTGTTCATTTGCAAGAACAGTTTCATCCACAGGATCCCAATTAACATAATTTTCTTTTCTATAAACTAAACCTTTTTTATATAGTTCAAGAAAGAAAAGTTGTTGATGCTTATAATATTTTTCAGAGCAAGTAGATATTTCACGATCCCAGTCAATAGATAAGCCAAGTTTTTTTAACTGTTTTTTCATAACAGAAATATTTTTTTCTGTCCAAATTTTTGGATCTAGATTATTTTCTCTAGCAGCATTTTCGGCAGGCATTCCAAAAGAATCCCACCCCATAGGATGTAACACATTATAACCTTGCATAGATTTTTGACGAGATAACACATCTCCAATTGTGTAATTTCTAACATGCCCCATATGTATTTTCCCAGAAGGATATGGAAACATTTCCAAACAATAAAATTTTTTTTTTGACTTATTTTTTTCTGATTTAAATGATTTATTTTTTTGCCAAAAATCTTGCCACTTACTCTCAACAACTTTGAAATTATATCTGTTCACTTACTTCGATTTTAATTTATGAAAAATTATTTTTGATTAATTTTTTTCTTTTATTATCCTGGTTTACTCATTACGTAAGGTTTCTTATTTTTATCTTTTTTTTGTTTATTATAAAAAGCTGCTTTTTTTAATATGTTTTTTTTAAGT
>Ga0187833_10002447_pt1 | contig 19871 bp, 13 predicted proteins | sample ETNtaG_37_FD_167968 | JGI IMG/M metagenome (GOLD analysis project Ga0187833, IMG submission 167968) | Marine microbial and viral communities from oxygen minimum zone, Eastern Pacific Ocean - ETNP2014_SV_400_PacBio MetaG (Illumina Assembly) | ecosystem: Environmental > Aquatic > Marine > Hypoxic...
AACGGCGCTCGATTCTTCCGTAATAACCGCTCATAGTGTGGCTGTGGGCGGGCTTGAAGCTGAGACCGAGTACCACTATAGGGTTTTGTCCGGGGGAGCCGTTTCGGCGAATAATACCTTTACCACGGCTGCTGATGATACTGCACCCGTGATTTCCAGTGTAGCATCGGGTGGAATAAGTGCCACCACGGTCAGTATTACCTGGAATACCAATGAGATGACTACCAGTCAGGTTGTTTACAGTACAACATCGTTTACAGGGACTGATTATGCTACCGGTGCAGCTGCGCGAACGGCTTATGGCTCGTTTACGGCTGAGGATGCAACTCGGGGATTGGGGCATGGCGTTGGAATTGTCGGCTTGAGTACCAGCACCACGTATTATTATCGAGCGGTATCCAAGGACGGGACTGGCAATGAAACGGTTTCAACTGAGAGCAGCTTTACCACGCTGGCGGATACAAGTAAACCTGCTATGTCGGATATCCGTGCAGTCGGCGTAACTACCAAGAGCGCTATTATTCTGTGGCTCACCAATGAAATGGCAACAACACAGGTTTACTATGATACGGCTTCACATGCGGCGGCTGTCTTCACAGGTGTTCCAGGTCCAAATGATTATGCTTCAAGCACCCAGGCTGTTACAACTCTCAGCTATGGGCATGGTTCCGCGCTTGCCGGACTTGCACCAAACACCACGTATTACTATCGGACGGTGTCCAAAGACGCCAACGACAATGGAATAACATCGGCAGAGTATAGCTTCACCACACAGCCAGATAGCACCGCTCCTGAAATAACCAGCGTGATGGAGGCAAATATTGGTGCTACCAGTGCGATTGTACTGTGGCTAACCAGTGAGAACGCAACATCTAATCTGGTGTACGACGTGTTCTCAAGAGCCAGCGCAGGGGCTTATGCGCTAAGCGCCCCCGCCGAGGAAGATGCCACGGCGGATAATATGAATCATGGTGTGGCCATAGCCGGTCTTACCGATGCTACGATTTATTATTACAGGGTGATCTCTGAGGACGGCGCCGGAAATCAGACTGTTTCGGCAGAGTATAGCTTCACCTCCGGCGATGTCACAGCTCCGGCGTTATCCGGCGTTAGCGAAGTTGCTATAACCGATACGGCAGCCGGTATTGTATGGTCAACTGATGAGGATGCTACTACGCAGGTGGTATACAGCACTACCTCACATTCCGGTGAGACTTATGCTGATTCCGCGGCCGCAAGGCTTGCTTATGGGACGTTCTCTTTGGAGGATACTACCTTAGGTAACGTTCATGGCGCGATCCTGACCGGGCTTACATCAGGAAATACTTACTACTACAGGGTCATATCCAGAGACGGCGGTGGCAATGAGACGATATCTGACGAGTCCAGTTTTGCTACAACTTAGGCGATTTAATCAATCTACATGGCTGGTATGAAAAAGGTATAAAATTATTGGGGTGAATCAGTGAAGAAGAAAGTAATTGCTCTACTAGCTGTCATTATAGTGGGTCTATACGGCATGTTGCCCATTGCGGCTCATGCACAGGCTGCCGTGATATCCAGCGTTCTTGTATCACCTGTCACGGAAAACTCTGCTGTTATATCGTGGAGCACCGATTTGCCGACCTACTATTCTCGAATTTTGTATGGAACAGCGCAAGGTGGGCCATACGGATCCGCAACGTCGCCTTATGATCTATCATCTATGGTTGCCCAATACTCTCATATGGCTGCTATTACGGGTTTGGCAGCTGATACTACGTATTATTACAATGTCGAATCCACATGGGATAACCCAGGCCTTGGAAATGACATTGTAACGACTTCGAGTGAGTATTCCTTCACTACGAACGCTTTTACCATATCAGGCGTTACTTCATCCAATGTAACCAGCACATCCGCCACTGTCACCTGGAACACAAACGTTCTTGCTACCAGCAACGTTAATTACGGTCTGACGACCGGGTACGGATGGCAGGCCCCAGGGGAATCGTGGGGCTTCCCAGACAACAGCGTTGACCGAGTGGCTCACAGCGTTGTGCTTGCAGGACTTACGCCGAACACCTTGTATCATTATCAGATTGTGTCAATCGATAAATGGAACGATACGGAAATGGCTGAAGACAGGACCTTCCAGACACAGGCAGACCCGCCTCCGGTGATCTCCCACGTTATACCTGACGGTAGTCTCCTAGAAACCGATGCTAGCGCGACAATCAGCTGGGACACCGACGAAACGTCAAGCAGCCGGGTAGAGTATGGCACGACTTCAAGTACTCATGGCAACTATGCTAATATCACTCCGCTTGATGCTGTGCTGATTGAAAATCACAGTGTATTGCTTGGAGCTTTAATACCGGATACGCAATACTTCTACAGAGTTATATCGGCTGACGCGTATGACAATGAGGTTGTATCGGCTGAATTTGATTTTACCACTGCTTCGGATAACACCCAGCCTGTGATTTCCGATATTGCCACAAGTGCTGTAACCGCAACTTCTGCCACCATTACCTGGAGTACCGACGAGGAGGCAAACAGCACTGTTAAGTGGGGGAGCTCATTGATGGCGGCGTTCCTTGGAGAGTATGCATCTACGAAAAACGATGCCACCTTAGTTACCAGTCACCAGTTATTGCTGACCAACATGACTCCTAATACAACCTACCATTACAGGATCTGGTCAACGGATGCGTATACAAATGAGGCCGTAGGGCCCGATAATACTTTTACCACGCTGGCGGATAGCACGGTGCCGGTTATATCCAACGTTCAAAAGACCGGAATAACCGGCAGCTCGATAACCATTATCTGGAGTACAAATGAACCGTCCACCAGTCATGTGAAGTATGGTTTAACGGATTCTTACGGCTCACAGACAGTTTTAGATACCAACCTGTTGATAAATCACAGCGTGTCCATAGGCGGGCTTGCCGACGGCACAACATTCCATTTTCGTGTAGTTTCCTCCGATGATGCGGGAAACCCGGCGCAGTCGGCAGACGATACATTTGATACCCTTGATGCCACTGCACCTACAGTGCCAGGCAGTTTTGCGAAAACTACGGCTAATAACGATAATACCCCGACATTTACCTGGACGGCTTCCACGGATGCGAGTTCTGGTATTGACTATTATGAGATACAGATAGATGGCGGGGCCTGGACCGATATCGGTAACGTGACAACTTATGATATTCCTGTGGAAAGCCCTCTTGCGGACGGCGAACACATTATTAATCTTAGGGCTGTGGATGTGCCCGGTAATCCGAGCGCTGCAGCTACGACGACTGTAAATATCGATGCTACGGGACCCACGGCGGTGACTTCTCTGGCGAAAGAAGGTACCGATAACGATGCTACCCCGACATTTACCTGGACGGGGGCTACGGATGCACTAGCCGGGGTTTCTTATTATCAGATTAGAGTTGGCATGGAGGTCTGGGGAAATACCGGCAATGTGACAACTTATACCAGGACTACCGGTTTAGCGGACGGAGCACATACTTTTTATATAAGGGCTGTGGATGCGGCTGGCAATATTGGAGCGGAAGCGGATCTGGCTTTTACGGTAGATACTGCTTCACCTACTGCCCCGACAAGCCTTGCTCAAACTACGGATGAACCCGATACGACTCCCACGTTTACCTGGGAAGCGTCAATCGATACAGGCGCCGGCATTGCCTCTTACGAGGTAAAGATAGGCGATGCTGATTACATTGATGTTGGAAATGTTACAACCTATACCGTGACAACTGAACTTGCTGCAGGTAAATATATTCTAAATGTCAGGGCTGTGGATGGTGCCGGTAACGCGGGTATTGCCGGAACTCTCAATTTTACCATAAGCGCTGCTCCCGCTTTAAGCACTGCAATGCTGATTATCATTGTGGTGGCTGCGGTGGTGGTTGTTGGTGCTGGGGCGCTATTTGTCATTATGAGACGAAAAAAGAGGGCTGAAGAAAAGTAGCCTCTCAATAATTCATAGCGTATGAAAGTGCATAACATTCTTGATAAGACGGTCCTAGCTGTGTTATCAAGAACTGTTATTATATACCGTGACTTCATCTTTCCTTTCAAAACGACATTAATGGTGGGCTTAAATCAGTAGCAGAGTATATTTTGGAGGTATTTGAGCATAATGAAACTAGTAGTAATGCTCCCGGCCTTTAACGAAGGGGAAAGCATTGCAAATGTGGTTGCGGGTATACCTCGGAAGCTGAATGGTATTGGTTCGGCTGAGATACTGATTGTAGATGATGGCTCGGTTGATGATACGGTTGAGCAGGCCAGAGCAGCTGGTGCCGATAAAGTAGTATCCCATGGCACAAACCAAGGCCTGGGTATAGCATTCAGGAATGGTATAGAGGCTGCATTATCGATGGGCGCCGACGTTATTGTGACCATGGATGCCGATGGGCAGTTTGATTCAGCTGATATACCGAGATTAATAGAGCCCATTATAAACAATCAAGCCGATTTTGTAACCGCCTCACGTTTTCATAAGCAGTATAAGGCTAAGATGCCATGGATAAAAGGACTGGGCAACAGGATTTTTACAAGAATTATAAGTTATTTGCTGGGGCAGAAATTCAGCGATACCCAGTGCGGCTTCAGGGCGTATTCCCGGCAAGCCGCTTTAAGGCTTAATACTTTTGGCAGATTCACATATACCCAGGAAGTTTTTATTGATCTTGTAAATAAAGGGATGAGGGTTCAAGAGGTTGCAGTCCATGTGGAGCAGCGCCAAAAAGGTAAGTCGAGAATAGTTAAAAACTGGTTCAACTATGGAACCAGAGCAATGGCAATCATTATCAGATCTTTCCGAGATTACAAACCCTTGAGGTTCTTCGGGACCATCGGCCTTATAACACTGATACCGGGTATTGCAGTCGGATTATCTTTGCTGATTTATTGGGCGATAACGGGAAGAACTTCCCCGTTTACTTCATTACTGTATTTGGTGGTGATACTGGTTGTAATGGGACTTTTATTCATTGTACTGGCCTTGATTGCCGATATGATTGGCAGGCAGAGGCGTATTAATGAAGAGATATTGTATCATCTAAAAATACGCCGGTATATGGATGAAGACGTGAAATAAATATGGTATTTTCGTTTCTTTTTAGGTATTTCAAAGGCTAGTTTTGGAGAAACATGGTTTGTGTTTGGAAGATTCAGTAGTTGGGCAATAATATTGTGAAAGCACTAGTTTTAACTACAACATTTCCAAGATGGGAAGGAGACATCACTCCTGGATTTGTATATGATCTATCATACGGATTACAAAAGTCGGGCCTTGAAATCGTCGTACTGGCGCCGCATTATGAAGGTGCTCCCTCAACCGAAACTATAGATGGAATGAAGGTTTACAGGTTTCCCTATTTCTACCCCAAAAAACTGCAGAGGCTGTGTTATGAGGGTGGGATTTTACCCAATTTAAAGGAAAGTAACTTATCAAAGATACAGTTACCGCTTCTTTTTGCATCTGAATTTCATCATACATTGAGGCTTATACAGAAAGAAAAAGTGAACCTGATTCATGCGCACTGGATTGTGCCGTCGGGGCTAATCGGTGCCATATGCAAAAGAATGCTGAATTTGCCATTGATAACCACGGTGCATGCCGGAGACGTTTTCCCTCTGCAAAAGAAGTATTTAAAACCTATGGGCAAGGCCGCGCTTAACAATTGCGATGCTTGCACTGTCAACAGCAATGCTACCAAGGATGCAGTACTGAAGATATCAGATATCCAAAATCGACTGAGGGTGCTTCCTATCGGGGTCAATATGAAGACTTTTACCAAATCAAGTGTACAGGGTCGCACCAAAAAACCACCGCCAGATGGCAGATACATAATACTTTCGCTCGGCAGGCTTGTGGAAAAGAAAGGCGTTACATACTTGATTGAAGCTATGCCTATGATCCTTGAAAAGCTGCCGCATGTAAAACTGATAGTGGCTGGGGAGGGTTCCGAGGGGCAAAGGCTCAAGGAGCAGGCAAAAAGGCTGGGATTGGATGCAAAAGTGGATTTCATCGGAGCGGTATCGAATACAGAACTGCCAAAGCTTTACAGTAATGCTGATTTATTCGTTCTACCATCTATTATTGATTCATGGGGTGATACGGAGGGGCTGGGAGTAGTTCTTCTGGAGGCGATGGCTTGCCGGACTCCTGTTATTGGCAGCAGGGTTGGAGGTATTACCGATATTATAGAGAACGGCTTCAACGGACTGCTATCCGAGCAGAAAAATGCGCAGGATTTGGCAAACAAAATAGTTGATCTTCTTTCGGATGAAGAACTCAGGCAAAGGTTTGCAGACAATGGACTGAGGACCGTAACAGACAAGTTTTCCTGGGAAGTGGTTGTTAAGCAATTTGCACAGTTGTATGAGCGGGTGGCGCGTTCATGAGAATGGGTACATACTATAAAGCACTTTTACTAATAAGGCTGGGTGTTAGCACAAAAAGTAGCGCGGTTTTAGATGTGGGCGGCCTGGACGGACACTGGCTTTCACAACAGGACTGTGGTATTAAAGTATGTCTTGATCTTAGCCCCGTTAAAGAATATGGCAACACGCATTATATCCAAGGTGACGCTTTAAAGCTTCCTTTACGAGATAGATGCATTGATCAAAGTTTTGCTTTTGATGTCATGGAGCATGTCAGTGATGATGAATTACTTGTTCGGGAATTACTGCGTGTGGTAAAAAACGGTGGCAAAGTTACCCTTTCTGTACCCAACAAAAAGATCAGGATATTTCCTTCCTTTCTAACCAACTGGGTGAGCCGGAGATGGGGGCACAATAAGTGTAATGGCTATTTAGAAGAAGAACTTGAGTCCATTCTTCCCAGGGAGTTATATAGGAAAACTCAATATGTAAGGGCTTTCTGGTATCGCTTGTTGTATTTCCCTTTGAGATTGGTGTGGGGCATTGTGCCACAATTTGGCAGGCAGCTTATTAAGGCTGTGGCCTGCTTGGATGGAGCTTATTCAGAGGGTGATAATGGATATCTCATAATAACCATTGCTAAAAACAGTAATTAGCCTGGGAGGATAGCGTATTATCGTTCTTGCCACATTTAATTATTCCTTTGAAATACTCCAATGTATTATGACTCAAAGTATACAACTGCATGTGATTATTAAGGACTGGCCGCTGATATGAGAATTAACAGACGGTTAATGATAGTGCTAGGTTGTATTATTATTCTGTACATTTGTTTGTTGCCTACACTAAATACCACATATATTGGAACAAGCCCTGACGAAAATACGTATATATACTTCTCAAGACTGCTAAAAAACGAATCCTCTCTTGGTTATACTGAGCCACTTAATGAAAAATATGATACCAATATTTTTCTGTTTAGAAGCGCGATTTATTCCGATGAAACCAAACTTGTTTCATCAAGGGGGTTTTTAGGGATAAACGTTATTAATGGGGTGATCTGGAGTCTGACCGGAGAGTCCTACTTCATCAACATATTGATTGCGCTACTGGGCCTTGTATTTTTCTACTTCCTGGTAAAGGAACTTTTCAACCAGCGAATTGCTCTTGTATCGCTAATCTGCGCATCTGTATTACCCCTATATGCATATTGGTCACCAAGAATATATGCTGATATCCCCTCGCTTGCTTTTTTACTGGGAAGCATGCTCTATCTTGTGAAATATTCTAAGAATAAGCAGTTAAAATATATTGTTTTATCGGCTATACTCTTCTCAATTTCCTTCTGGTTCCGATATATTGCCGGAATCTACATGGCCGTGTTCGTAGTAATTTACCTGGCATTTCCGTTAAAAAACGCTTTTACAAAAAGGAATCTTTATGCTGCCGGAATATATGTTGCCATATCGGCAGTTTTGATTTCTCCATTGCTGATTCTAAACAACCAATTATACGGGGGGCCATTTACCACCGGAATGGCGCTGAATCCAAATATAAACGTTGTTGAGGGGAGTATTATTGGGCGTCTCATGCATAACTTTGGCAAGTACTTCTTATCTTTGGACCTACATTATGTGGTTATATACACAATGCTGGGATTTTTTGGGATAATACTGTTGCTCAAAAATGGAGGCCGCAATAAGAAACTGGCGTTATTCTTCATCTGCACTTTCATTTCCATTAATATCTATATAGCCAATATGGTCCTTTGGGGGGAATCTTTGCCCAAGGCTGACCTTAGCCATTCATATATGCGTTATTTCATGCTTCACTATCTTTTGCTCATTCCCTATAGTATAGCTTTCCTGGATGAGATTAAGTTGCCTAAGCTCAGGGGGACCATTATCAGTTTATTAATGGTTCTTTGTATTGTTATTACAATCACGTTGCCATCGAATCCAATCCAATATCGAGAAGGAATGAATGATCGTGTTATTGCAAGAGATTTTTTTCTGGATGTGATACCGGAAGATGCCATAGTGTTTAGTAGATATTATGATAAATGGATATCGCAGGATAGAAAAACAGCTATCTATTACTACATTGTGCCTGCCGAGGAAAGGATAAGCAGAACGGCAGATTTGATAAAAGAAATGCTTGATGATGATTTGAAGGTATTTTTTTTGAAAGAGGACAGGAATGAGAGTACTATGGAGGTTATGGACTATTACTACTTTAATGATTACCAGCAGGAGTTTGAGGAAATAGGTTTGAGTGTGAATCGGGTTCGTGATGTGATTTATCAACTGGTCCTTGAGGAGTGATGCTGACAAAATGGGCGATATAGAAACAAAAGAATTTACCAAAGGCACCAATCAGCTGGTGATTGCCCAGATGGTATTCCTCTTAAGCGGGTATGTAATTCATTTGGTGCTGGGGCGCTATTTTGGTCCTGAGACCTATGGTACTTACGGCGTAGTTCTGTCACTGATGACAACGATAAATTTGCTACTGATCGTGGGCTTCCCCCAGGGCGCCTCAAAGTATATTGCTGCTGGCAGTGCAATTGGAAGTATTATACGGCAGTCTACCAAGATTCAGACGATCTTCGCGATAGTGATTTTTGCAGCTTACCTCGGCCTTGCCGGCGTCGTTGCCGATGCGCTCAACGATCCCAGCCTTGCTCCATATATCAGGATATCGGCTTTTGTAGTGCCGGTTTATGCCCTTTATTGTATGTATAATAACGGCTATCTTAATGGGCTCAGGCGCTTCGATAAACAAGCAAAAACGCTGATAATCTCATCGGTAGTAAAAATGGGTGCGGTCTTTGCGCTAGTATTCTTAGGGCTGGGTGTAAACGGGGCAATTTTCGGCTATCTTGCGGCTGCCATAGTCGGATTATTTCTGGCTTGGAGGTACTTGGGAACTGTTGCCAGGAGTGCTGCCAGCTTTGACCTGAAAAAACTGCTCAAGTTTGGCATCCCGGCCACTATTCTTTCGGTTAGTATTTTTTTGCTGATAAACATAGATCTGTTTATGGTAAAAGCCATTCTTCAGGACAATGTATCTACAGGATACTATACCTCGGCGGGCATGCTGGCGAAAATCCCCTATTATATATTTACCGGCCTATCATTGATCGTGTTGCCGTCTATATCAAGATCCGTTGCCATTAATGATGTGGCTATGCTGCGGTCATATATTCGCCAGGCTATGAGGCATATGCTTATACTTCTTTTGCCATTGGTTTTGGTGATAAGTGCTACCTCGTCTGAACTTATATCACTGGTGTATTCCTCCGCCTATATCGATGCTGCACGGCCTCTCAGCCTGCTGATTGTAGGGCTGGGTTTATTATCAATATTCCTGATGCTGACGAATATTATTATGGGCAGCGGTAAACCCAAAATAGCTATGTTGCTAGGTTTGTTAATGGTGCCGCTTGATGTAGGCCTAAATCTATGGCTTATCCCACACCATGGACTGATGGGCGCAGCAATTGCAACGACGGCAACCGTAGCATGTGGTGCATTAGTGGCTCTTGCCTATGTGTTATTGAAGTTTAGGACTCTAGGGAGCATGAAGTCTTTTGTAAGAATCGGGGTTACTTCAGGTGCCATATATGGTATCGTGCTGCAATTCTCCATCGATCCTGTATTTTTACCGCTATTATATATTACTTTGGCAGCGGTTTATTTGGGCGCATTATTCTTAACAGGAGAAGCCAGTAGAAATGATCTAGAAGCTTTGAAATCGATATTACCAACTAAATTGGGTAAATAGCGCAAAATTCGGCACAATTGGTTGGAAGTAATGCTTGCTGCAATACTGATAGCCATGCCACATACCAGCAAAATGGATCAAATAGAATGAAGAAATTAAAAATCAAAGAATTACTTAAAGAAAGCCGATGGGCAAGAGAAGTGCCTAATGTGGCTCAAATTACATTTACTGCACTGCTTATTGTTTTGCTTGTGCTTCTTTTGGTGGACTATATTTCCACAGCAAGCGTTTCTTCCAGTTTTAACCTCAACTATTTGCTGATTATAATTCTAGTAGTAGGAATTATAGCGCTTTTTGCCAGATCGCGAATGGCTACGGATGAGAAAGAAGGTTCTGCTACCACTAAGGGTTTTCTCATAGTGGTCTGCATTGGAGTTGGCAGCGCCTTACTTGTGTGGCACGGAGTTAATCAAATAGGGCCGCTTTCTTACGTTATCTCTGCACTTAGCGGAGTGCTGATAAGTACACTTTCGTTGCTGTCTTATGGGCTGGGTATCAAGCTGCCAAACAGGCGGAATATAGATAGAATAAGGAGTGTTGTTGAACCAAGCTATTTGCAGTTATGCCTGATATTTGCCATTCTGGTTTTAATTTATATGCTAAATCCGTACGCTCTGAGGCTGAATTACCAGTTGTTTGCTTACGTTTTACCATTATTCGCCATCCCCACATTGCTGTGCTTGCCAAAGGTTCAAGGATGGAAACTGGCGAAAGCACCTTTGATTCTAATATCCATTTTCGTTTTTGCTCTCTTAATACGCATTATCCCCTACATCAATAGTGATGTACCATTGGGGTACGATGCCGGTATATACAAGTATGTAATAGATTTATATTCAGAGGCTATGCCCGGTATGCCTGAGGACTCACTTGCCGGATGGATCAAAGATGTGTTCCCTCAGGGCTTTCCTGTTTTGACAAATCTATTACATATTGGCCCAGGTTTCACCGCGATCCAGATTATTCAGGGGTTCTTTATTTTCCTCGGTGCTTTTTTAGTTTTCCCGGTGTTTTTCGTAACCAGGAATTTGTTTGGTACGAAGGTTGGGCTAATCGCCGCCTTATTGTATGCGGTCTCCTTTACTCAGTACTCGGTATATACCTTTGCTTATTTGAAAAACATTATTGGCTTGTGCCTGCTGCTTTATGCCATTTATGCGCTGGAGAATAAGCGGTACATACTTTTGGCTATAATGTATGCGGGATTGGGTATATTTCACAGGCCGGAGTTTTTACTTTTATCATTGCTGCTTATCCCGTATTTCATAAGAACCAGGGATAAGTACCTGTTGCTCGGTGTCGCTGGTGCAGCCGCGCTGATAATGCCTTTTTGGATACCTCGTTTAGATATATATTTTGGCGTGATTAGTGAAGCTGTAGGTGGCACTGGGACGTTTTTTGACCTTGCAAGATATCAGACTGTTGCCTTGGCTTATTTGCCTTTTGTTTTTGTTGGTTTTCTATACTTGCTTACACGCAAAAAGTGGAATAGTTTGTTTTTCTATTTTACGATCAACTTCGTAATTGTAATTGGGCAAATCCTTTTCTTTAGAAGGTTTATTATACCCCTTGATATTATATTTGTTATACTTGCAGCTGTTGGAATTTGTGTCACTTTGCTTAACTTTAAGGGATATGCCAAGGTGGTCGGGCTGGCGGTTTTAGTTTTGGTGGTAGTATCGAGTGGTATAATTACAACTCAGGAGGCGGTAGAAACCACTTCGCTGATAAACCATGAACAATTAAGTGCAATTGAATGGATAGCTGATAATACCGAGGAAGATGCTTATGTTGTTGCCAGTAGCTATGATGCACCTTGGGTTTTAGGTTGGAGTGACAGGAAGGTTGTAGCCCCGGGGCTTTTTGAATGGAATGAGCATAACCAAGAAGAATGGTCAAGATTCTTCAAAACTAAAAACCCTGATCAAACAAAAGACTTTCTTAATACGTATGAAGGACCGCTTTACATCTACCATTCAAATCATCCCGATAGCCAGTTGGGGCTACAGAAATTCTTTAGACAGCCTTTTAAAGTAGTCTATAACGATGTCGCGATAGTGTATAGGTATTACCCGGCGGGTATGCCATAATTATTTATAGGAGAGTCTGATGGGAGTATTGGATTGGCTCAGGTTAATATTCGGTTCTATATTCATATTGTTCGTGCCTGGTTTTGCGTGGAGCTGGATTTTCTTTAAGAAAGATAAGATAGACTGGATTGAGAGAATTGCTCTTTCTGTCGGGCTGTCTATTGCCATGGTGCCGCTGGTCATACTCTGGCTTAACTATGTTTTTAATGTAAGTATCACGCTTCTTAATACCACACTTGCTGTCTGTGTTTTCTCTGTTTTACCGATGTTATATAAATACGGTGTCCCGTATTATCGCAAATGGCGGGGGATTGATTCCAAGGCCCAAAATGATGACAACGCAACTGAAGATTCTAATAAGCCTGATGATCGAGACTGAGTTATTTTAACAGCAGATCCCGCCATGCGGTCCTCAATTACTTCAAGCCATATTTTCTGATCAATAGTTGCTGTAAATTGCCGGCGATTGTTCGTGCAGAGGATATGACAGTGTCTATCGCGTGCGCTACGGTCTCACGCGTTATCCCCGGCTAGCGCCTTTTTATTCGCCAAGCCTGTGGATGTTTTCGCTTTGTATTCCTGCGGTGATACCTCTTGTGTCGAATATCAATTTTGCCTGGGCCGCCAGTTCGGCAACATCGTAACATCTGTGGTCTGTTCCGATTACAACGCAGTCCGCTTTTGATACTGTTTCCATGTTGACCTCTATAGAGCTCAGTTCGGTGTATGGTTTTTTCGCACCTTCGACTTCCTTGTCATCGTATACCATCCCCGACTCTTTATCAGAGATGGTAAGTCTGCCCCGTGACAGTCTTATGCTTTCAACGTAGGGATCATTGTAGGTTACATCTGCTCCCTTTTCGTACAAAAGTTCAATCAATTTTACCACCGGGGACTCCCTGGTGTCCTCTATATCCTTTTTGTAGGCCACGCCCAGAACCAGTACTTTGGCGCCTTTGAGGCTCTTGCCCTGAGAGTTAAGGACATCTATTACGCGGGATGTTACGTGATATGGCATCTGCTCGTTTATATCGGATGCCAGTTCGATGAATCTGGTATGGAAATCAAGCCCCCTGGCCTTATTGGCCAGATAGTATGGATCCAGGGGAATGCAGTGCCCGCCAACACCCGGTCCGGGATAAAATGGCATATAACCATAGGGTTTGGTTGAAGCCGTTTTAATAACCTCCCATACACTTATACCCATTTTCTCGCAAAGCAGCGCCAGTTCATTGACGAGAGCTATGTTGACGCTGCGGAACACATTTTCAAATACCTTGGTCATCTCCGCTGCATGGGGAGAGGAAACGCTCACCACGTCGTCGGCTATCTGCCCATAAAGCAGTGCTGCCAGTCTGGTAGAGATAGAACTCATACCACCCACCACTTTCGGAGTATTTTTGATGCTATATAGTTCATTATTGGGATCCACTCTCTCTGGTGAGTAGGCAAGATAAAAATCAGAGCCTTCCTTGAGCCCCGACCTTTCTAATATCGGCAGTATCACCTCCTTAGTGGTGCCTGGATAGGTAGTACTTTCGAGAATTACGATCTGCCCTGCCCTCAGGGTTTCCTGTATCCGCTCCGCCTCGTAAACAACGTATGACAGGTCAGTGTCTTTGGTTTTGGTAAGTGGCGTGGGGACACAAATACATATTGCATCCGCTTCATCAACTCTTTTCTGATCCGTTGTGGCCTCAATCAAACCGCCTGCAACCGCTCTTGCTAGGCGATCGCTGCTTACGTCTGCTATATAAGACTGGCCACCATTTACCATATCCGCCCTGGAACGCTGAACATCCACGCCCAATACTTTATAGCCAGCCTCGGCAAAAGTGACTGCCAAAGGCAGGCCAACATAGCCCAAGCCAACTATCGCTATCTTAGCGGATCTGTCCTCTATTTTCGTTTCCAGCGAGTCTGGCAAAACACGCACCCCTTCGTAGTGAGCCTTATTGTATCATCGGTATCGGCATGGCGCAATGTCTGTTAGTTATGGCTACGGTGGAACCAGCACCAACCTAACAGCCAGTACCTACAGCCCTAACATAGCCCCAGGATTGAATTGAAACTAAAGATTTTTTCCATTACAGAATTAAGTATGGAGGCCATCTTGCAAACAGTCTTAATCATAACAAATATACCTCTCCGCAGAACGTCACAATATTTTAATGTTTTACGTAATAAATGGTTGTTGACAAAAGAACTGGCTTCCATACTACCGATACTAATACACAACTCCTCTTGACAATAGAACATATGTTCTTGTATAATCATGCTCCACCCAGGGGAGCTATTACCATGACCAGGCTTATCAATGAACAAATTGCCGTACATCAAAATAAGGGATCAAATCCAACCGCTTTCATATGGAGAAAGCGCCTCTACAGAGTCGTTGAGATCTTTGACTGGTGGAGAGAGCCAACGCAGTGGTGGGATGGCGGTTCCATTCCCCTATTCGTGCGCGTAAACGCCAAAAACACAAACATCGGCACTTACGAGCTCTGCAAGATCGAGGACAAATGGCTGCTGTCAAGAATTTTGGACTGATACCATGAGCTTTATTCATTTGCACGTACATTCCCAATACAGCTTTCTCGACGGGGCCTCGTCTCTGGATGATCTTCTCAAAAGGGCTGCAGCCCTCGATATGCCCGCCCTGGCCATAACCGACCACAACCGGCTTACAGGTGCAATCAGGTTCTATGATGGGGCCAAGGCCTTAGGTATCAAGCCAATATTGGGTTCAGAGATAGATCTAGAGGGTGGATATCACCTAACGCTGCTCTGCAAAAATCTCCAAGGATACTCCAACTTGTGCCAGCTTTTAACTCATGCCCATTTATCGAATCGGCACGGCAATCCCCAGGCAACAAAAGAGATGCTGCGGCAATACAATAGCGGCCTCATCGCTTTAAGCGGTTGCGACAAAGGAGAAATACCCAGTCTGCTAAACCAGGGCAAGACAAAGAGCGCCAAAAAGGCAGCGCACCAATACAAAAGCATATTCGGCGACGACTTCTTTATTGAGCTTGTCCGGTATCGATCAAGGGAGGGGGCGCAAGGGATTTACCGACTGGCCATGTTCGCATCAGGGGAAGGCATTCCCATTGTTGCCACTAACAACGTCCACTACTCCGATGTGGGGGGATATGCGGTAAAAGAGATGCTCAACGCCATAGACGCAAACATGCCCGTGCATGCGCTGACAGGCCCCAGAACAGTGGAGCAGTATCTCAAATCACAGAAAGAGATGGCGGCGCTGTTCAGGGACTACCCGGAGGCGATAAGGGCTACCGAGCAGATTGCCGCCGGGTGCAGCCTGGAACTGGGACTGGGGGTGCCACGCTTCCCCAAGTTCGACATACCAGGAGGTGTAACCGACCGCTCTTATTTATCCAAGCTCGCCTACGCGTCGGTTCCAAGGAAATACGAAGTAATAACCGAAACCATAAGGCAGCGCCTCAAATACGAGCTGGACACCATAAACAAGCTCGGCTTTAACAGTTACTTCCTGGTGGTCTGGGATATTGTGCAATGGGCTAAGCAGAGAAATATCAGATGTCAGGCGAGGGGAAGCGCTGTGGACAGCCTAGTGGTGTACCTGTTGGACATCAGCAACATCGATCCCATAGAGTACAACCTGCTCTTCGAGCGATTCATGCACCCCTTAAGGCACGAGCCGCCGGACATCGACCTAGACATAGACAGAAGACGCCGGAATGAGGTCAGAGACTACCTCTATGAAAAGTACGGCAGTGAGAACGTGGCCTGCGTGGGCACTATAAATACCTACCTGGCCCGTGGAGCCATCCGCGACGCTGGCAAGGCTCTGGCGCTTCCGCAAGAGGTCATCGAGGAGGCCTGCGAGGGCATCCGCTGGCTGTCGGCCTCCCAGCTGATAGAAAAGGCGGCTATCCTGCCCGAGTTGAAGAGCAACCCCATCTATAAAAAGCCCGAGCTCGCCAATTTTTTCAGGTTCTGTACCGCCATAGACAGGTACCCCAAACATCTGTCCGTGCACCTGGGAGGGCTGCTCATCGGCAACGGGAAACTCTCCGAACTGGCCCCGCTGGAGAGATCAAGCGGCGGGGACATCATCAGCCAGTACGACAAGGATGATATAGAGCGACTGGGGAGAGTCAAGTTGGACCTGCTGTCGCTTCCTACGTTAACTGTTATCGAGGACACGTTAAAAAGCGTCAAGCAGAGCCATGGGGTCGACATAAATATAGATCTGATACCAAAGGACGACCCCGAAGTGTTCGCCATGCTCAGGGACGGCAAGACCATCGGCACCTTCCAACTGGAGTCGCCGGCACAACGGGAGATGGCGGGCAGGCTGCTGCCGGATTGTTTTGCGGACATCATTACATCCATCTCCCTAGTGAGACCGGGGCCGCTTAAGTCCAATATGGATAAGCTCTACCTGCCTAGACGTCACGGAGAGAGACCGGTCACCTATCTTCATCCCAGGCTAAAAAATGCGCTGGGTGAGACCCTAGGCGTCATCCTCTACCAAGAGCAGGTGCTCAAGGTAGCCCACGACCTGGCCGGCATGAGCTACCCCGAGGCAGATGGCTTCAGACGGGCCATGACCCATGACCGTACCAAGGATGAGATGGAGAACATGAGAGGCGCCTTTATCGAAGGTGCTACCAAGAATAAGGTAAGCAAATCGATAGCATCGGAGGTCTTCGAGCAGCTGTCTGCATTTGCCGCATACGGGTTCTGCAAGGCACATGCCGCCGCATATGCCACTGTCTCATACCAGACTTTATGGCTCAAGTGCCACTATCCCGCCGAGTTCTTTGCGGCCGTGCTGTCCAACCAGCCCATGGGCTACTACCCGCCTCGAGTGCTGGTGGCCGAGGCAAGAAGATCCGGAGTGGAAATACTGCCACCGCATATAAACCGTTCATTAGAGCGTTTTTCGGTTGAAAATGGGGCAATAAGGATCAGTCTGGCGCAAATAAAGGGCATGTCAGATGGCGCCCTTCGGTCCATACTATCCGCCAGAAGCGACGCCGTTTTCTCCTCCCTCATAGACTTTATGTCAAGAACAAAGGTGAGTCGGCCAATAACGGAGAGCTTGATCAAAGTCGGTGCCTTCGACCAGTTTGGCGACAGTAGCTCACTGCTTATGCGGGTGCCCTATCTGCTCACGTTCAAACAACGAACGGCACGGAGAACAAAACTACTGTTTGAACACGATGAGTTAAAGCTGAACTCCACCTTTGAACAGCTCGACGTAAAGACACGCAGAATCGCCGAACGTGACCTACTCTCCATTGATCTGTCGGCACATCCCCTGGAGGACTATATTGGCGATCGTGAAACGACTCAAATGAAGGAGTTATCATCGCTGGATGCCGGTACGACGGTCAGGATAATCGGTGGAGTGATACGTTACCAAACGCCTCCCACCAGAAACGGCAACAGGGTTGTCTATATAATTTTGGAGGACGGCACCGGCATCGCCGATGTCACCGTCTTTTCCGACGTACAACAGGCCTGCGGAGACGTCCTTTTCCGCGCGCCCTGGCTGGTTGTTACCGGAAAAATCCAAAAGAGAGGTCCCAAGGCAACGTCGGTAATAGCACAGAGCATTAAAGCGCTTGGACTGAAGAAAATTTGAGGATTGCTTGGAGGTGTATCAGCGCAGTGCTTTAAGTCAATGTCTGTAGTGTCAACAAAACAGTCTATTTATTACCGTATTTATTATAGAACGTTATTTCTTCAATATCTTTTCTCGTCTTCTCGGGTATATCAGACGGATATCCAACGGTTATGATGGCTTGTAGTCTCTCCTCGTCTGGGATTCCCAGTATTTTTTTAGCGGGCTCCTCCTGCGCGCCATCATAACATCCAATCCAGCCTGTTCCCAAACCAAGCGCGTGTGCTTCAAGCATCACGCCATAGATAGCCGCAGAGCCACTTTCCAGAAAACGGCGAGCCTCGGGATCCACCACAACAGCAATAGCTAGTGATACATCAGCTATGTATTTCCCCGTTTGTATAACGCTGGCTAGGTCCCGAATGATATCCTTATTGTTAATAACGATGAATTTCCATGGTTGATTGTTCCTAGCAGATGGCGCCCATCTACCGGCCTCAAGCAACTTAGTGACGATATCTGGAGCCAGGGGTTCATCACTATATTTTCTGATTGTTCGCCGGCTTCTAATCACTTCTAGAATATCCAAAACATTCCTCCATTTGTATAGAGTAGTATTATTGCACCTCTAATTCACGACCAATACTTGAAGGTTTTCCAATAATCTCTCCGATAGCTCTGTACTGACTTGTCGGACGACCTATATATGAAAAAGTTTTTACTTTTTCAACGTCAGGCTTTCCATCAGTAAGGCAATATTCTGCGATATGTGTTGCTTCTACTCGCCCAAGTATAAAAGCGTTGCTGCCTAAATTCAAGATATGCATCACCGTGCACTCTAAATTGACGGGGCATTGTTCTATCAATGGAGCATTAGCCAACTTACCATAGAATACATTGAATTTCAATATCTTTGCTTTGTCAACTTTAGAACCAGAAACGATACCGCAATAATCTGTTTCCTTAATCAACGATATTGAAGGGATATTAACGGAGAAACTCATGTTTTGCTTAAGACCTATAAGGGTATACTTAGAGTGACGCAGAGATATTGAAACCATGGGGGGATCGTTATTTGCCATCCCATAGGCCGCAACCACCATGAAATTAGGCTTATTATTAACAGTTGCTCCCACTAGAACCACTGGCTGCGGGTAAACTATTGCTTTTGGGTCTATTTGGATTTTGACCATGGACGCTCCCTCCTTAATGTAGCTGCTAGCATTATATCACCAGCAAGCCCTTAAGCCAGTAACTGCTACTATTTTGGTTCCCGCTGCCGCACGGTTTTCATCAACTGTGGCGTCCACTCTTGGCGGCAACCATCCGCGCCACGGCAGCGTTTGCCAGCGGTCCCAGCGCATCTTCCGGGAAGGGATAGACGGCTTGGACATTGATCTCACATAACACATATGTATCATCACCAGACGCGATCTTTGGTCCGTAGAGGAAATCCGCATCCCAAATCGCCGGAAGCGACTCTGTTTCAATATCAAGTACCTGCTGCATTTGTGGAACCCACTCCGACTCAAGCTTGGCCTTCAGCGCCTGGAACTCGGGCTTCTGCGGGCCATAGTATAGGCGCCGCGGCGGAACTTCAATGGATTCAAGGCCTGCCGCTGGCAAGGGTGGTGGCATAAGCGCTTTGACGAGCTGGAATCCGAAACCGGCTACCCGGTTGTGCACGAGGTAGCAACGAACCATCCCTTCTTTCAGACGGGCCTGGAACGGCTGGTCGACTATGCAACCCGAACCGACAAAGTATTGGTGACAGCGTTGGACGAAGTCGTCGAGCCGCATCTCCTCGGTCACACTACCGCGCTGTGCGTGCAGCATTCTCACATTTGCCTCGGTGTCAGGGCGAACATCGCAGGCCAACTCGACTTTCCACACGCCGTCGCCACCGTTGCCCCGGTGTTGCTTCATTACCCTCGGTCCAGTTGGGAGAAGCAGGGCAAGTCCCAACTGGACCGAGGGTAATGAAG
>Ga0187833_10002448_pt1 | contig 19868 bp, 9 predicted proteins | sample ETNtaG_37_FD_167968 | JGI IMG/M metagenome (GOLD analysis project Ga0187833, IMG submission 167968) | Marine microbial and viral communities from oxygen minimum zone, Eastern Pacific Ocean - ETNP2014_SV_400_PacBio MetaG (Illumina Assembly) | ecosystem: Environmental > Aquatic > Marine > Hypoxic...
CCTACAAAAGGATGGTCACTAATTGCCCTAAAATTACTACGCCAGATAAAAAGACGTGCATCAGTCTCAGGAGTTGGACGAAGAACATAGAATCCAATAGATTCTTGGAAAATATCAATAACATATAAAGGGCCAAAAATCACAGAAAAAAGAAAGAAAACAAGGAAACAGAGACCTAATACTCTTGAAAGAAGCCTCCACTTTAGCAACACAAAAAAGAAAAAAATACCAATCGCAAAACCCAACATAGCACTCCTAGAAATAGTAAGAAATAATGATAAAAGAAGTAAAAGAAACAAGACAAAATAGACACGTTTCACATTTCCTTTTGAATCAGAAAAAAGACCAAATGCAAAAAATAAAGGAAGAAAAAGAAAATGACCTAAGGAAGCTGCTCCTTGATATAAAGATATGATCCTTGAAGATAGATCAGATATTATAAAACCCTGCCCAAAAGATAAAAAAATTAAAATAATCAGACTAATAACTGCAAGAGCCAGACCTCCACAAAAAAACGCATAAACCGTCCTCTTCACCATCAACTCACTATCTGCTATATCAACAACCATAATAAACAAAACAATACTTACTGCATACCTTGCAAGATCAAAAAGAGAATACGCAAGATGAGTTGTATTCATCAAAGAAATAGCAGCAGACAATAAGAAACATCCAATAGCCAAAAGAAGTGGATTCTTTTTGATAATAGGTTGTTTATGTAATATTTTCCGATAGATCCATGCAAGAAAAAATATTCCTATTAAAAGATCACCAATTTTAATAGAATTAATCGCAATCCCCCTAAAAGCAAGAGAGAAAATAACAATGAGAAAAGCAGATAAAGGTTGCAGATAAGAAAAAACCAAAAAAGCAAGCCCCGCTCCAAAAAAAAGAAAGACTACCAAAAAAGAGGGGGTAAAAGAAAATAATACCCCAAGAATCATCCCAATTAAAACTACTATTACTAGGGGATACTTCATACTCAAAAAATCATTCTTCATTTTGTCTCGATCATATTAATAATGCTCTTGAAATTAAACCTAGAAGGATTGCGATAATCTCCTTCATGAAGGTAATGAAAACGCAATTGATAGAGAAAATCCTCAATCTTCTTATGATCTACAGATCCTTGAAGAGCAGCTTTTAATTGGAAAGAAAATTCTTCAGGAACATCAACATCAAATGTTATGCCCTTCCCACGATAAAATGCATTTCCTAAAACAAGAACTGGCTTTGAAAATAACAAAGATTCTATCCCTACAGTAGAGTTAATCGTTACAACAACTTTCGATTTATCAATCAACTCATTTATAGGTCGATCCTCTACCAACAAGACTCTTTTGTTTCGAGCAAATGCTCTAATATTTTTATAAGAAGAAAAGTTCGTCTCAGCAGGGTGTGTTTTTACCACCAGCCATAAATTCTTGGGAATACGAGCATAAACAAACTGCACTAAAGAAAACATATCCTTAAAATGAGGGGAGTGAAGTGTTACTTGTGAATCAGACTCTAACTGTAAAGGAAGAAAAACAAAATCACTAGGAAGTTTCTGAGACACTTTTCTATTCTCAAATTTATAATCCAAAAAAGTAATATATTTTTTTAGAGAGGTAATAGGGTCCTTTATACCATTCTTCATAGGATGCAAATACAGATAAAGATAATAGAGTGATTCAACTAAAAAATAGGGATGGTAAGGATGATGAAAAAGATTACTAGAAACAGAATTTTCTTTTGCTACAAATTGAGCATACCTTTCTTTATCTATTGATTTTTCCATCTTTCCGTTAAAAGAATTAAAAGAATTAACCCCATTAAAATCTGCAATGAGAGTGTCCTTAAAATATCCTTTCTCAAAATGTAAAACTGGTATATCTTCTTTTGTTGCAAAATATTTTCCTATAGCTTCTAAAAGCTGGCTCCCATTCCACACCAAAACCTTAGCTGGTCTAAATTTTTTTACCATGTGGTAAAGCTTGCATGCATAATCAGAAACTATATGCTTCATAGGTTTTTTCGATACAGATGAATAAAATTGTAGATAGGTAATTAGATTTGTCTCAATATCCTCCCTATCCAAATCATTTCCCAGTGTAAGATAATCAATAAAAAAAGTTCGAGAATACTTTTTCTTCATCTCTAAATAAGTAGATAACCATCCACAAACAAATAAAACAGTATAATTTCTATTCTCAAGCTCTCTCGCAATAGCCAAAAAGAAATCAACTTTATTATATTCAGTAACTAAGACAAGCACCCTTCTACTCTTTAAGAGATCATTAACTTTTTTCAAATCTTCTGGAGTATCCACGCCAATAGAATCATACCTACTCTCTACCACTCTAATCTTTACCCCATTCTCTAAAGCCCTCATCTGCTCTAGCCTTTCAGATTTCTCAATCTTGGTTTGACTCCAAGAAGCAAAATTCATTAAAAAAGATTTTCTATAAACGTAGAGCCCAATATGTTTAAAACAGCCTTCCCTGACACCAGAACGTAAAAAAGCAGTTGCATTGTCTTCTTTGTCAGTTATTACCTTAACAATATTCCTATCCCCCATCTTATTCAAACCAGTTAGAGCAACCTTAACAGTTAACATCTTCAGATGTTTATCAACAAGTAATGGTTGGATAGCATCATCAATAGTATCTGGATTAATCAATGGCTCATCTCCCTGGACATTAACAATAATGTCTGCATCCCCCATATCCAAAGATTGAGCAGCCTCTGCGATCCTATCGGTACCAGATCTGTGTTTGGTAGAGGTCATAATACACTTACCATTAAAAGACTCTACAGCCTTTTTAACCCTAATATCATCAGTAGCTACAATCACCCCATCCACAAGTTTTGATTTTTTCACCTGTGTATAAACATGATAAATCAGGGGTTTGCCCTGTAAAGAAGCCAACACCTTCCCAGGAAACCTCTTAGAATTATACCTAGCAGGAATAATTGCAACAACCTTCATTTGATAACCAACTCTTTGCTTAATTTGAAAACAAGCCTGTTCCAGGCATACTTAGCTTTCCTAAGCAAAGAACGGGAACCATTTGCAAGATAAATATTTTTTGCATGAGTATTTTTAACATGATCTGGTTTATATGCTCGCACATACAATGCTATCTCCTTGTGAGGAAGCCTTTCAATATGAACAAAACCTACATTTCTGAGCAGGGCTGATAGAGTTGCAAGATTATACCCCCACTTATGATGATCTTTATCATGCGTCTGCCATCCATAAAAACTAGCAATAGCATGCTCAGCATTGCTTACGTCATGAATAACTTGTTTGCTCTTTCCAGGCTGAAAAAGAAGCTTCGCAGTAGCATTGAGATCAGGCACTACAATATCTACATAGCCCCCATTTTTTAGTTTACTATACCATTCTTTAATAGCTCTCCCTCCCTCATCCCGTGTTAAATGTTCAAGAAGATATCTTGTATGAATTTCATCAAGAGTATTCTCTTTAAACGGAAGGTCCCATGCATTACAAACATAATCTACCTGAGGTAAATCCCTAATATCACAGTGAATATAGCCCTTTGTAGGAGATTCTCCAGATCCAACCTCTACCTTTATCTTCTTTAACCCACTCAGATTTATCATTTTCGATTTCATGATCTTGCCTCTTGTATGTTGGAACCATCCATGACCTCAGGAATAGACACATCTAGCAAGGATAACACTGTTGGAGCAATATCCACAAGATGTGCATTAACCCTCTTACCCTTGATAAATCCAGGACCATATCCCATAAAGATTCCATCTTCATGATGTGCTCCATAATGATTGGAATATTTCAAAATACCATTGGAAAACTTTGTATCAAGACTTGTTCCAGGACTTTGGATAAAGATATCTGGAATATGCTGATGAAGAAAAGTACCGCATACCTCTTCCTTTGTGAGAATATTTGGAAAAAGCTGCTTTCCAGAAGGTTCCTTTATCTTCTGCAACTCCCGAATGATTGATGATCGTACAGCCTCATAATCCTCAGGATCAATCATCCCCCGCCGGTCTCTCCCCTTAACATTGAGACGAATCCCCCCAGAAGTTATCGAGAACACATAAGCCTGAGTTTTTTGCCAATCAATGTCAAGATCTGTATCAGGTAAAGCACGCTTAAGCTTCATTGGAAGATTACGTTGTACCCACGCTAATTGCCTCTGTGAAAGTTGGCTTCGTATCCTTTCCTTTGTAATTCCAAAACCCTGAAGTAAGCTAAGAAACACTGATCTTTTTCCAGTCTGCCTGGTATTGCTTAGGCTAAGATATTTACTATCTGATAACCTATTTCCCCTCTTCCGTTTAAGAAAACCTTTTTGAGCTAACCATTGATTAAGATGAAATATCTTCTCGAGCTTTTGAAATCCATGATCAGAGACAATCATAAGAGAAGTATCTTTATCCATCTTATCTATAACTTCACTAAGAAAAGAATCAATGTATTGATAATACTTCAACAAAAGATCCTTTCTACTCCATAAAAGATGCTGAAGTATATCTGATCCCCTAAATACCATTGTGAAAAGATCCCAAGGCTTATCAAGAAGATACCAAAAAGCATTTCTCCTTTGTTTTGTCATGTTCATTATTTCATGAAGTATTCCTTCATCACTTAATCCCTGTAGCTTCGAAACACTAGCCTCAACAACATAATGAGGAACCATCTGCTGAAGCTCTTGTTTGATTGAATCTGGATAAGTCGTAAATCTATGCCGAGGTGTAAACATCCCGGGAACAATCACACCATTAATCTGTTTTGGAGGATATGTCATGGGAACATTCACCACAATTGATTTTTTCTGATAAAAACTGAGAATATCCCACATGGTCCTGCTTTTCAGATGGGTTGCATTAACTAGATTATATTCATAATTCTCATCCTGGTAAAAAAAATCAAAGATTCCTGTTTTCCGGGGATGCAAACCAGTAGCAAAGGTAGTCCATGCAGCTGGAGTAACTGGAGGGATAGTACTTTTCAAAATACCTGATGCACCATTCTTCGCAAGATATTGAAAAGTAGGCAACTTCCCTTGCTCCATCCAGGGCTGAAGAAGAGTAAATGTTGCTCCATCTAGCCCTATAATCAAAACCTTAATAGTCATAAAATCCCCTCACATAAATTCCCCCCACCATAAATCCACCTTACATAAGCCCTCATTAAATAAATCCCCCTTACATAACGCAGACTCGCATTACTTGGCGAGTCTGCGGGATCTGAAATTCTCATTAAATCATACATTACATATAACCTAAAGCACGTAATCTCTCCATAACCTCTGCCTTATCCTGATTTCTTCCGCTTCTTTCATTGGTAGTTAATTGTCCAATCTCCTCGATAATCGCAGGAACACTCTTTGATTCTGATGAAAAAGGCTGAGTACAGGGTATACAACCCAAACTTCTGTAACGCTTCCCCTCCTTCGAAAAATAGAGTGGGTTTACAGGTATCTCCTCTGATTCAATATACCTCCAGATATCCAACTCTGACCAATGGAGTAATGGATGAACCCTCACATGATTCACCTCTTCTCCAAAATAAGTAGCGTAAATTCCCCAACCAGAAAGCTCTGCATCTTGTAAGGACTCTACCCCTACCTCTATCCCTTTCTTATGAGCAGATGTTTTCCATTGAAACTCATTATCTCGAGGAGAAAAATATCTTTCTTTACCTCGAATTCCATGTTCGTCATGCCTAATAGAAACAATTAATGCATCAAACTTATTTTTTCTTACAATTTCTTTTAAAGGATCTGTCTTCAATAAACTACAACATTTAAATCGATCAGTATTCAATCCAGATTTCCCTTTTTTTACCTCTCTATCATTTTTGGCAACAATAAGTTTAAGACCCATTTCCTTAACGAGCTTATCTCTAAAAGCATAGATCTCCTTAAACTTCTGACCTGTATCAATATGAATAACAGGCATATCTACCTTACCAAGAGCCTGTTTAATGAGATAGAGTATCGCTGTTGAATCTTTTCCAGAGGAAAACAAGATTGCTGGATTCTTATATTTAGCTCTCGCTTCTCTAATAATAAAAACTGTCTTGTTAACTAAATCTTTAAGGCGTTGCTCCATTTGCTCACCTTTTTTAATATGGAATACTTAGAAGATATTATGAAATTAGTTAGATTTACATTATAACGAGTTAAACAAAAAAATAATAGAGAGATCACTCCATTTAAAATAAAAAAACCAAAAAAACCTTGGATTAATTGGATAAGTGATACAGTAGCAAAAAAACTTCCTAAAAAAATTAATAACATATAAACCCATTGCCTTTTTTTTAGAGCAAAAAAAGATTGAATTAAAAAACTTTTTCGCAGAGAAGAACCAACACCTAAAAGAATTTTTCTAAGAAGAGTAATACCCTTCCTAAGAATACTCAAGAAGATCCCATCATTATTTTTCATCCTCCACCCCAACTAATATTCCAGATATATACTCATCCCCAACAAGTAAATCAACACGCCCACCAACAATCATTGCGTGATCCTGAAAATAACTACTCCTTTTTCCTTGTAAAGCAAATACCCTTAACGTGATCATAATATCTTTATAATAAGGATCAATAGCCAATATTAATTCTCCATCATCGTTAGGAACAGAGGTTTGATGGGGTGCAATTTTTACATCTATAATCTCAGATGTGATCTTTCCACTTTCATCTGTATCAATTACTCCTGATTTAAATGATTGTATAAGCTCAGGAGGATGTCTTAACATCTTAACTGTTATTAATTTCTCAATAAACATAGGCTGAATATCCTTTGCTTCTCCTTCAATATCTTTAACAATACCAAATATATTCATCTTCTTGGTGGAGATTTCCAGAGGAGCTCCTACTTTTATCTCTTGGTCTTGATAAGTTATAGTATTATCTTTGTCTGTTACTAACAATTTAGCCAAAACAGAAATACTTACTGCCTTTTCTATGTCCTGAAAATGCTCTATAGAATTTTTACTCTTGATTGCATACTGATCTACTCTAATAAGCTCTCCCACTAAACTACCTCTTATACTGTAGGCATTATCACCTTCAACTATACCTTGAGAGAAAAAAGAAGGGACTCTTCCACAATTAACAGGAAAATTATATCTATAGTTAGGATTTTCCTCACATACTTGAATATCAACATAAATCCATGTTTTTTCAGATAACATCATCTTTATCCCAACTATAACCACAATGATTACAAGTAAAAACACAAACAAATCAAATCTGCCTAGCTTAAACCCTTTTTTAACATCCATTTTACCTAATAACCTGTAAATACTAAGCGTTTAAATATTTTTAGGTGAAAAACTATGTATTTTCTTTCGCCCCCTATAAATCTTGAGTAATTCACGATCAGAAAGAACACTCTCACTCCTCATACCTAAGAAATAATATCCTGACGCAGCATCAAGCACACCAGGTTTATTAATAAGATAGTAATCAAAATACTTTAAAAAAAAGCTAGTTAACCTAGCAAACCCTTGAGTAAGAAGTCGTGCCCCAGAGGAACGAACAAAGCTAAGAAGAAAATATTCCCAAGACCACGCCAATGCCATCCCAGATCCACAAACAGCACCACTATCAATTTCTTTAAATTTTCTAAAAAGCCTTCTATGTCCAAGATGGGTAAATCGTGTAAAATCTAATTCCCTGCCATGCACCTGTGCCATAAAAGGAGTCTCAGCATAGACAATCCCTTTTTTTGTTAAAACCCTATAAATTTCTTCAACACAAGCATAAGGATCCACAACATGTTCTAGCACAGCCTGAATGATAACACAGTCAAAAGATTCATCCTCGAATGGAAGATCATGGGCATCACAAATAATCTGGGTTCTTGGTCCAAAAGCAACATCAGTCTCAACAAATTCTAATCTTTGAGATAAGATCGAATGCATTCCTTCCCCTAAAACCCTACCACCAATGATTAAAACCTTTGGCTTCGCAACACCATTAACCAACATTCTCCCCAATTTCTCATAATTCTTTCTTCCCTTAATGTTTTTAGAGACTTTTGGGCTTACCCTCTTTAAAAAAGATCTCAAAGGAGATTCTTTTGCTAGGTTCAAATAAGAATTTTCTAGGTGACTAATATCCTGAATAGAAAAAACACTATTCTCCTCATTAAGAAGAAGAGGAACGTGGTTAACAATTGGATAACTCTTTCCGCATTGAGACTTAGGAGACTTAGAACACACAAATTGCCTCTCTTGTCGTATCAAACTTCCATGACAATGAGGACAGATTAAGATACGTTGGATAACTGGAGAAATTTTAAGAGTACTCCTGTTTTCATCGGAAACCATTCAAAGATATGGGATAAATCTTGACATATTTAAAGATATTGTAGATTAAAGACCACATAGCATTAATTACTTTTCCAATATATCAACATCATCTCAACATCATCTTAACATGCCTAATACCATCCCTAAAACTCCTTAATTTAGAGATTCCCTTTCGTTTACGATAGGAAATAGGAACCTGCGCAATAATAAGATTCTTCTTTGCAACCTCTATCAGCATCTCCAATGCAAACTCCATGCCAGGACTCTTTAAATCTAATTTTTTTAATTTCAAAGCAGGAATAACCCTAAACCCACTATGAGTATCAGAAAATTTTGTAGAATAAAGTAAATTAAAAAGCAATGTCAGAAAAGGATTCCCAATATACCTATGTAAAGGCTTCATAGCACCATTCTCAATTTTCCCACCCAGACGATTACCAATAACAAAATCTGTCCCATCCTCCAGCTTTTCCAAAAAAAGGGGGATCTCCCCAAAATTATAAGTTCCATCAGCATCGCCCATAACAATAATATCACCAGAAACATGCTTAAACCCCTCAAGATAAGCATTCCCATAGCCTTTCTCACACCTAACAACCTTAACACCCATCTCTCTTGCAATAGCATCAGAGGCATCATCTGATGAACTAGAAACAATTATCTCATAGGCCATACCAATTCCAAGCAAAGTTCGCTTAATATCAGCGATGCATTCCCTTAATCCTTCTTCTTCATTTCTGCATGGCAGAACAACCGAGATTACTGGTGATTTAGACATAAAATAGGTAAGACATACCCCTATAAATACCTTTTGTAGTGCCTAACTTCTAAAAAAAGAAATTATTTTCATGCCACAATTTATAAGAAATGTAGTGCCTAATTTAATACTAATTTTACTATTATACAATAGTAAATATTAAAAATAATAGAAACATTTATAAAAAAGTAGTGCCTAATTCTTAAAATACCTAAATTTTGCGCAAAAAGGGTTAATTTATGGCTTTTATTAGGACAAAAACCATCAAAGGAAGGAGATATTTCTATCTTGTAGAGAATAAACGAGTCGGTAAGAAAGTAGTCCAAAAAGTTCTTCGATATCTCGGCTCAGCTGAAAGCCTTGCAGAATTAGCCCTAAAATCTAGGAAATCTAAGAAGATGACAACAAAAAATGATAGATAGCACTATATCCAACAGTGGAGGAAAGGCTTTGAATAGTTTCCACTACATTGGATTAGCCTTGCTCTCTATCTTGGTAGGAATAGCTATGTTCGTCTGGAGATTTGTCCTATCCTCCAGTGGAGCAAGCCCTCTTACCTTCTTGGTAGGAGGCACGCTATTCACCATAGTGTACGCCCTGGCCTTTGGTCTGGTCAAAGAGAGCCTTGTCAGATACATTGCCAAGCACAAGAATGCGTTCCAAGAGGGAGTAGAGTACTGCCAGGCTCAAATCAATAGAGGCCAGGCTAGTGAAGCATCCAATAGCTATCGCATGCTGGCAGCAGCCTACAAGCAGTCCCAGACTGTAAATAGATACAATCTACTGCAAGAGTTGTTCAGAAAGGTTAATTCTGCACTCAATACTCAGCAGACAAAGCTCTTTGAGGAGAAAGCTGGTAGAATAACTAAACTCATCCATGAGAATAAGCTTGTCCTAGCTAGTCTCTTGTACAACACCCTATTACTGAGATACCACCTCGTTACCAAGAGATCCTTCATCACACCACACACGAAACACGAGCTCTACAAAACAGTAATAGCAACATACAGACTCTACAAACACTGGGACGCAGCATTCACACCAAAAGCAACCCTCAGACTACGAATCCAAGAACAGACACCAATAGAAACCTTCTTCGAACTAGCCAACCACACAACCTTCAACGAAAAGCAAATACGAGCAGCACTCAAATCCTACAAAAAACTAGAAAGAAACTACCAAAAACTAGCCAAAGCAGACAAAGAAAAAGCCTACACAACCATAACCCTAGCCCACCACAAAGAACAACACCTCATAGGCAGCTTACTAGTCAAACAATTCCAAGAGAGATGCTCCAAGGTAAGAAAAGCAATCCAGGAGAACAAAAAACTAGCCTCCAGAGTAGGTTACATTGCACTCAAACTACACTACAGAAAACTCACCAAGAACAAGCATATCCTCCTAGAGACCAAGAAACAACTCTACAACGAACTCCAGAGCCTCTACAAGACCTACACAGTCTGGACCAGCAAACCTCTAGCCATAAAACCATTCCTAGAGACTAGACCAGAACCTGAAAAAGTTGTCTCACCAACAGAAGATAAGGTCAAGAGCTTCTTTGACTTAGCTAGAGCACACAAAGAATACTGCCTAACCGACAAAACAAGCAAGGCCCTCCACAGCTACAAAAAACTTTCAGCAATCTATAAATCGTATAGCAAAGTCGACAAGAAAAAGGTATACACTACCCTCAAACTAGCCTTTGCAGAAGAAGAGAGAAACATCAATAGATACCTCGTTGAAAAAGCCAGGAACTCCTTCACTAAGATCAAGAAAACAGTGCACGAAGATAAGCGTTTCACTGCGATACTGCAGTATCTCTTACTCCAATGGCAATACAGAACAGTCAAGAAGAATCCACAAATTGACAGCGAGACAAAAGATAAGATCTATGAACAAGTATCCAAGGCTTACAAACACTATACTGCCTGGTTTGGATCTAGCAAGCCTGCGCCAGAGACTACCCCCGAGGCAATCCCTGAACCGATTCCTGAAGCAATCCCTGATACCACAGCAGTAGATGCCAAGATTACAAGAATCGAAAACCTTGCTGAGACTGTTCTAGAATCATCTCAACCTGATAAAGCAAGAAAAGTACAAAGAATCTACAAGAAACTCTATCACAAATACCTTACCCTCTCAGAAGAGAACAGAAGAAAAGTCTATGATCTTGTTGGCGCTTGCTACAAACACCAGCTAGCCCTCTTCCAGAAGCACGCAATTGGAATCTGGCAGACACAGGCTGATACCCTAAGTAACGCTATCAAGAACAAGGAGTTACTCTTCTTCAAATCAAGATATGCCAGCTTGAAGAAGAACTATGAGAAACTCTGCAGCAAAACCTCAATATCACTCGAGACAAAACAAGAGCTCTATGCAACAGTATTAGAGATCTATGGTAGATATGAGCTCAGTCTCAGCAGCCTCAAAAAAGCTAAACCAGATACAGAGTCTGTAGCATACTTCAGGAAACTCCACAAGCAATGGCAGTCCTTCATTGAAACCAAACAGGTTGAAGAATCCAAGATTGCGTATGAGAACCTACGCTCCACCTATGCTAGCTTCTCAACAGACGAGAAAAAACAAGTCTATCACCTCCTAACAGAGATCTACCATGAGCAGCTAGGCTTTGACGATAGGATTAAGGTAGATGAGTTTAAGACCAAAGCTAAGCAGATTGCAGATCTCGTGGAAGAAAACAAACTCTTCAGAGCTAGACTCCACTATCAAGCCCTCAAACTACAATACAGAAAGATCAGACAGAATGCTGATTTCAAGAAGGAAACTGTCGAAAAAGCCTTCGCAATCTTAACCGCAATCTATGAGGTTTACAAAAAGAAGAAAGCAGACAACAAGAGAACCTTTACAACCGTCAAGAAGGATCTCCCTGAACAAATCCTACCTAAGCCTCTCGAAGCTGACACCAGCAACAGGCTCAAATGGTTCTTCAAAGAGTTAGAAAACTGGAAACAAGCCATTAAGGCTCAAAATGAAACCAAAGCAACCCTTTCCTATAAACTCCTTAATAGCATCTACAGAAAACTGGACAGAGAAGACAAAGCAAAGGCATACCCAATCATAAGTGATGTCTTCACAGCCCAAACCAAGCTCATCAATAGCCTAAAGGTCAAAAAGATCAAGGAAGATTGCTTTGATACAAGAAAAGACATCTTAGCAGGCAAGCTATTCAAAGCAAGAATCAAGTACATGATGCTGCTCTGGAAGTACCATAGCCTCAAGACAAAAACCTACCTTTCAACGAGAACCAAGACAACTGCCTATAATGAAATTAGTGAAACCTACCAATACTATCAAGAGAGAAAAGACCTAGTTATAGCAAAGCCAAAGAGAAGACCTCTCACTAACTATCTTAAGACATCTCAACCAATCCCTCAAATTGCTGTATTACTACTCCTCATTATAGGACTTGGAGCAATTACAACGCAATTCGGAATAACAGGATTCACAATCTATGATGATACATTAAAGATAGAACCACTGAACCTCACCATAACAGATACAGGCCAATACAACATCTCAGTACCATACATGATTGACCATCTCTCCCTCAGCGGAAGTATGAAGGGAACAGGATCAGTAAAAGCATTCATCAAATACGAAAATGAATACATCTTGGTTATTGATTCAGGAACACTCAGAGAAGAGGAACCTTCCGAAAGCACTGAAGAGTTCATCCCAATAGAATTGAATCTAACGATTGAATCATCTGCAGAGACTAGCTCAGAAAGCAACACCTCAGATGAAGATACAACCATTGAAAACAGTGCAAAAGAAATAACAACACTACTCATCTACAGATCACAGTCATCCTATGACAACGATAACGATGGCACAGAGAAAGAGGAAGGAATTGTTGATCTCTCAGTAGAACGATCAAGCTTTAACTGGGAAGTAGATGAATCAAAACTCTGTACAAGATGGAAAGTAGATTCCTTGGATAACGAGAATAGCTCCACCTACTGTGCAGGTAGTGAACAGTGTTGTAACTTTATTGATCTCGCACCAACATCTGAGAATTGGAATGATGTCCAATACATCTACAAGGGACTCCATGACAGCACTGAAAACAACATTGTATCGGCACAGGTGCTCTTTGTAGATTACAATCTAAGCCTTGAAAATCCATACTCCGAAATCCACACATCAGATCTAGAAGAGCTTCCAGTCAAGTTCGTTGACACCATAATTGAATTCGAGCAAGTATGTGAAGAATCTTGCCTCATGGAGCAGATCAATGGATCAGAGATAGAACTCGTAGTAGAGATTGAAGACGCAGAATTAACACTTGATTGGTTAACCTATAGAACAGAAGTAAGGCTACCAAGAACAATTAGCCCACCAGTCTTCAAGAAAGAGATCCCAACCATCATTGTCTACAGCAATAGCCAGTATGACTTGCAGCTTACAGCCTTCTTTGAGGATGAGGACACACCATTCTTGAACTACACACTACTCGACATAGATGGCGTCAATGTAAGCATAGTAAACAACACCATGACATTCATACCTGAAACAGGCTATGAAGGCACTCAATATACATTCATAACAGCCAATGACTCAGAAAACTTAGCTGTATCCAACATCTTCAGGGTTATTGTACGTGATTCCCCAGTAAGGAACGAAATCTTGACTCAGGAACCACTCGTAGTCTTAGGAAAACCAGTGAAATGGACCAAGACAGTGATCTTTGATGACACCATTAGGAATCTTACAGTAAATGTTACAGATGAAGCATCTAACATATCCTTGAAAAAGTTCATTAATGGAAGAGAATCTGATATCTATGCGGAATTCGTTAAAGTATCATACAAGCGAGACACCCTAAGCTTGGAAGACTATGAGATAACAAAACAGGTTGAAAAGATAGATGATGATATTGACGTGCTTAACCAGAAAAAGAGAACAGTTATAGTGGATCCAGGACAGGTGAGAAGCATAAACAGAAAGATCATCACACTAACAGAACAGAAAAATCAGATAACAGGAGCAGTTATCTATTCAGATAATGAGCCAGGATTAATAACCACGTTGTTTGAATCATTCTTCACCCAAGATAACTTAATAACAGGAGCAATTGTCAGTGAGGTCATTGTAGTAGATAATAACATCACCTCACTAGTTATTGAGGATGAGGTAGAAGCGCTTGAGATTGAATACTTCACAAAAGGACCAACATCTATTGAGAAAAACATCTCAGCTGAGTTGAAACAAGTCACAATCACCTCAGACATCCACTATGAAAACATCTTAGCATTTGCTGATATCACAGAAACACCACAATCAGGAATTAAGCTCTTCTGGCTTGTGAACGGATCAAGAGAACCGGTAGATATTTTCAACTACGAAGATACTGATGGAGATGACCTTGTTGATAGAATATTCTGGATAGTGCCTCACCTATCCAACCAAACCTATGAGATTGAACTAACCATCCTCAACATACAATCCTACCCAATAGTAGGAAACGACTGGACAATAAACTTCACAACCTCAGGAAAACATAACCTCACCATTAGAGCAGTTAATGAAACAACAATAACAGAGATGTTTGATGACACAGAAACAACAATAGATGATATTGAATTACTAGAATTAAGGTGTGGAGACACTGTGTTGTTTGATAAATCATCCAGGTATGCATCTGAGAATGTGTTCTTTACAACATCCATAGCAAATACAACAATCAATATTACACTGAATGACACCTTCAATCAGTCCCTACCAATTATTTCATATGGTGTGGAGAACTATAATTGTGATAATGAGACAGGTTACCATACAGTAAGAGTCCACACCCCAGGAATCCACAATCAAGAATTCATGTTTGGAGATGTAAGTGCAGTAGGTAATAATCTTGCAACTGTAGAAAGCAGTGTAATCATAATCCAGTGGGACAATAACTCCTTGAATAGTACTTGGCATGAAGTTAATGACCGTAGCCTAATGGACTGGGAGATGTCTGTCGATGCAGATCCAGAAAAACAAGTTGATGTCTACGTGTTCAAAGTACCAGTAAAGATCTTTGGAAGCATGAATTGGAGCTTCCAGTCTGGTTATGGTAGAAACACAACAGTAATTATTGACTATAACGTCACTGTAACCTCTGGAAACCTCACCATAGAACCAGGAGTTGTAGTAAAGATGAACAACTCTGGACAAACTGACCAGGCTATAATAGTACAAAATGGAACCGGTATGTTAAATGCTTCAGGAAACCACACTCATAAGATCTACTATACCTCGATAAATGATTCAGATATAGGAGGAGAAGTAAATAGCACTACAGGATTTGAACCAGCCCCAGGAGACTATCCTACTGCCATCTGGATTAAGCAGAATTCCTCAAACCTCACCTTAATCCAGCACAGCAAGTTCAGCTACGGAACCACGGCAATCAATACATCCATAGCAGCCATTGAAAACATCTCCCACAACCAGTTCATAAACTTCACTCAGCAAGGAATCATACTGCACAACGCAACCCATGTTGTTAACAACCTCTTCTACATGGTGCAAAACAGATCTATTGATGCCTATGTAGCCTTCGAAGGAAACGTAACCATAGCATCCAATACCTTTGATAATTCAACAACAGCTATTGCAGTTAATAGAAGCCTGGTTAACATTGGCAATGGAGTCTGGATTAGGGATAACCTCTTCACAAATAACACAGAAAACGTATACAATTTCAGTCCAGACACTGTGAATTACTTTGACTACAACGCCTATCTCTTCGGAGGAAAAGCCATGAACAACTCAGGCCTCACCCCTGGACCACATACCCAGAACCTGTCATTCTCACCATACCACCATGTTGATAATGGTCCTGATGGACCGTTCTGGGAAGCAAGGCACTTCCTCAACTATACTGACTTTTCATTCCCTAGAGTAGTCGATGCAGGTTCAAGAAATGCCACCACAGCCCTACTATCAGGAAACGATGGCTTTGGAACCAACATGAGCCAACAATATGGAGACGCTGGAATCCTAGACATAGGATACCACTATTCCAATTATACGAATTATTCATACACTCCATCAATCCAGAAAGTAATACTCAACTCAACAGGTCTGAACAGAACAAATAATAGTCTAACCTGTTGGGTGCAAGCACATGATTCAAATAATGAATCCCTAAGAGCATATGTCTACTGGTTTAACCAAAGCTTTGCGCATGATCCGTCCGCCAATCCTTTGGGAGGACAACTGCACCAGGATTACTTCAACAATGACCCTATTTCAATCCCAGATGACACCTTAACCCTAGTAGACACCCTAGCCTTTGGTAACACCTCAAAGTATGAAAACTGGACATGTGGTGTAAGAGTCGACGACCTTGGACAAAACTCAAGCTGGGTTAACGCATCCTATCTACACATCAAAAACTCCCCACCAGATCCAGAAATCCCTATTGTGAATAGCAGCCCTTCATTGAACCTCAATCAAACAACAGACGCCATCTTCTGTCACAACACCACAACAAGGGATAATGACAGCGATATGGTAGTAAACTCATTCACTTGGTACAGAAACGGAACAAAAATAGCAACCATGCCACGTCCAGAGGATAGCCTCCACAACTACTATCCATTCGAAATAAACCACTCCAGAGATTATATATTAGATTATGGTAAGGATACTAACTCATCAAACCATAACGCAACATGGGTAGGATCTGGTAAGATCGGTGGTGCTTACGACTTCTTCCATGATTACATGGAATTCAATACACCTAACGTGATGAGCAGCCCAGAAAGTGATTTTACAACAGTATCGGTCATGGCATGGATCAACCCAAGATCCCTTACCGACGCCGGCGATGGAAACTACATTGTTGCTAAGGGTGGCATGTCAAATGGATTTGATCTCCTCCTAAACTCTGATGAAGCAGCCATCAACTTAAATTCAACCCGTGTTGATATGAATGACGAAGCAAGCTCTTGCCAGGCAAACAACCCAATAAATATATCCTTGAATAATTGGACCCATGTAGCATTTACCTATGATATGGCAAACATACGCATCTACCATGATGGAAAATTGACTCATACAGAAGCCTGCGCCTTAAATCCAATAGTAATAGGACAGGATGTTGCATGGTACATAGGAAGCAGCTCAACAACATCAGGATACTTCGATGGACTACTGGATGAGGTAGCAATCTACAACAGGACATTAACAGCAGCAGAGATTGAGATGAATTACTTGTCAGGAGCTTGGAGAGAGAACAATAACTTGAGTAGTGTCAACGCAACAAACACTTCAGATGCATCCACCTTCATCTGTGAGATAACTGCAATGGACTATGAGAATGCCTCTGAACCAGTTAATAGCACAACTTTAACAATCGCTGATTCAGCATCCAACACAGCCCCAACCATCACTGAAGTAATCATAAACAGCACCAGTCTAAATAATAAAACAAATGAAAACATTACCTGTTGGGTAGATGCCACAGATGCTGAGGGAGACACCATGGATGCATACGCAAGATGGTTCAACAACAGCATAGAATGGCCAGACTACACAGACATCAAAACAACTGGCATAGGAGAAGGTGTATTCACCCTCGTGGGAAGCGTCTACCACCCTAACACAACCAAAAACGAAAACTGGACCTGTATGATCCAAATCGATGATACTAAATTAAACGCAACAGACTTTGTGAACGCATCATTAATAGTAAACAACTCACCATCCAACATAAGCTACAGTGAAGTAAACAGCAGTAGCCTAGGCAACCTCACGCATGAAAACATCACCTCCTGGCTCACCATCTCAGACTTGGATAACGAAACCTCATTCACAATCAACTACATGTGGTTCAACGACAGCAAAAATTCAATTAACGGAACAATAAACATCACCCTAGGATTATTAACAAACATCAGTGAAATCGCCAATGAAAACACAACACGTGACGAAAACTGGACAATTATGTTCCAGTACTATGATGGAAACTACAACAGCAGCTGGAGAAACTACTCAATTATCATAAATGATACCCCCCCACAAATAACTGAAGTAAAACTCAACACATCTGATACAGAGCAAACCAACAGAACAGACGAAAACATAACACTCTGGGTACAAGCAACAGATAATGATACAGACACTATCACCGCTTACGTGAGATGGTTCAACGACTCAACAGAATGGCCAGACTACACAGACAACAGAGTAACACCAATGGGAGATAATGTCTTCACCCTAGCAGACACTATTAACGAAACAACAATCAAAAAACACGAGAATTGGACAGCCATGATTCAAATTGATGATGGAACAGTCAACGCTTCAGATTGGGTAAATGCTTCCCTTGTTGTCAAAAACTCACCTCAAAACATTTCAGACGTTACATTAAACTCCACCTTAACATTCAACAAATCAGATGAAGACATCTCCTTATGGCTAAGAATAACAGATTTAGATAATGAGACCTACTTTACAGTCCACACAAGATGGTTTAACCATTTGACTGAAGATACTTCCTTACAATCAACATTAAACATCTCATTAGATGTATTAACAAATGTATCTACAGTAACAGCTGGAAACCTAACTGCTGGTTCCAACTGGACAGCAATGGTAAGAACGTATGATGGAGATCTTAACTCCACCTTTGTCAACTACTCTATGACAATTCAAGATGGAGACTTACCAGGTATCAACTTCACAGCACCAACACCAGCAGATACTGCAACTGTTACTACAGACTTTGTTACTGTGAATACCAGTATAGATGATTTAAACTTAGAGAAGATTGATTGGGAGTGGAATGGTACTAATTTTACTATTATAAATGGTTCTACTCTTTTATTTATGAACTTTGATAACAGAAGTGCATTGGGAGAATCAAATACGGTTGTTCGGGATTTATCTACTTATGATAATGATGGAACACTTACAGGAACTTCTTTTATTAATATTACAGGTGGAAAATATGCAGGAGCGTTACAAGTAGATGGGGATAGTGATTATGTACATATTACTAAACAAGTAATTTCTGGAAATAAATGGAGTATTGGTGCTTGGATAAATCCTAATAGGTATGGGACAACTAATTATATGAATGGAGTTTTTCACCAAGCAGCAGCTGGAGCAAATTTAGGAACAAATATAGGAGTACATACAGGCGCAACTTGTACAAATTGCTTAGGTGGTAGAACTAATTCACATAGTGCATTTGTGAATTCGAATAGTAATGTTATAGCCTTAAATACTTGGCAACATGTTGTTATGGTAAATAACGCAGGTTCAGTTACTTGGTACGTCAATGGGACTATTGTAGGAACTTCTTCAGGAGATTCACGTGAAGCAGATACAGCTGCAAATGTTTATATTGGTGGATGGTATGATTTAGGAGTACATAGAATGTTTCAAGGAAAAATTGATGACATAAATATCTGGAATCATTCTATGACTCAAAAAGAAGTATATGCTTTTTTCTCATCATCTCTCACTAAATTCAACAATACACATTGGGAATTAGTTATCAATCAAACAGAAAATGCAACTACTAACTTAGTTGATGGTGATTACACATACAGAACTCACGCAGGAGATACATTTAACAATACTAATCAAACAGAATTAAGAACTGTTACCTTTGATACAAATAGTGATACAATTCCACCAGGAATAAACTTCTCAGATAACACTCCTGGAAATGATTCTACCCTAAATGTAGCCTATGCAGAGATAAATATCTCAATTAATGAAACAAACCTAGCTAATCTAAACTATTATTGGAATAATACGAACTACAGTATCTATAATGATTCTTTAACAT
>Ga0187833_10002454_pt1 | contig 19850 bp, 14 predicted proteins | sample ETNtaG_37_FD_167968 | JGI IMG/M metagenome (GOLD analysis project Ga0187833, IMG submission 167968) | Marine microbial and viral communities from oxygen minimum zone, Eastern Pacific Ocean - ETNP2014_SV_400_PacBio MetaG (Illumina Assembly) | ecosystem: Environmental > Aquatic > Marine > Hypoxic...
CCAGCCACCGGATTCCAGCAGGTCGAGATAATGGGACGGACGGAAATAGCCATAGCCCGCAAACAGTTCGTCGCCGCCCTGGCCTTCCAGAAGAACGGTGATGCCGCGTTCCTTCGCCAGCTCGTGGGCCTGGTGATACAACAGCGTAGAGACCCCGCCGAAGGGCGCTTCCTGGTGCCAAATGGCCTGGTCGGCCAGTTCCCACATCTTCGCCACCGGGAAAGAGGCAAAGTTGCGCCGCCACTTGGCCCGACGCGGTACCCTGTCGGAAAAATCGTCCTCGTCATAGCGCGGGTCGCCGAAGACGCCGGTGAAGGTTTCAATCTCGCCGCCCTGGGGCAAGAGACGGTCCACCGTGGTCATCACTGCCGCCGAATCGAGGCCACCCGAAAGCATCACCCCCACCGGCACATCGGCGCGCAGGCGCAGCCGCACCGAATCTTCCAACAGCGATCTCACTTCATCGGCGGCCGTGTCGTCGTCCGCATTAAGAGGCTCTCCCGCCCGTTCGGCCAAGTCCCAATAGCGCCATTGCTTCCGCGCGCCGTTGGCGGCAACGGTCATGGCATGGGCGGGGGGAAGAGCCTGCACCTCCTTGAAGAAGGTGCTGCCGGGAAGCTCATACACCCCATGGGTGAGATAGAGCGCCCAGCTTTCCTCATCGGGCTCCGCCGGAACTCCCGCCGCCAACAGCGCCTTGACCTCGGAGGCGAACAGGAACCGTCCGCCATGGCGCGCATAGTGAAAGGGCTTCACCCCCAGCCGGTCACGGGCGCAGAAAAGATGCTGCTTTTCCTTATCCCAGATGGCGAAGGCAAACATGCCCACGAAACGTTCAAGGCAATTTTCGCCCCAGCGCTCATAGGCCGCCAGCACCACCTCGGTATCGCTGTCGCCGCGAAAGGGATAACCGGAGAGTTCTTTTTTTAGTTCGAGATAGTTATAGACTTCGCCGTTGAAGACGATGGTGAGCCTACCAGCGGAATTGGTCATGGGCTGATGCCCGGCTTCGGACAAGTCGATGATGCTGAGCCGGTTATGGCCGAGTCCCACGGCGCCGTCTTCGAGAAGCTCCACCCCCCAGTCATCGGGACCGCGATGGTGTTGCACCGCCGTCATGGCGTCGAGTTCCCTGACTCTCACTTCGGGGCCGAGGATTCCGCAGATGCCGCACATTAATTTACTGTCTCCAACCGTTCCCGCATCACCAGTTCCACCAGCCTGAAATCGCGTTCGCTGTCGATGTCATAGGAGCGTTCCTCGGGCATCACATAGGGCCGGATCACCTCGCCCCAGATGGAATTGTTTTCCATCAGTACGTCACGCCGGGTGAGATAGATGGCGCCGTTGCGAATATAGGCGGGGGGGTCACAGTCTTGGCGGCGTGTGCCTTCCTTCTCCTCGATGCAGTAGGGAAGCAGACGGCCGTTTTCGATCTTCTTCATGAGGATAGGATGTTCGGCCAGCACCCGGGTGACGCTGATGACCGAATCACAGCCCCCTTCCCGTGCCAACCTCAAGGCTTCGGTGATGTCATCGGTATTTCGGAAAGGCGCGGTGGGCTGTAAAATCAAGACCCAGTCCACAGGCGCGCCTTCTTCTTCCTCCACGAATTTTACGGCATGCTGAATCACGGGCAGCCCCGGAGCCTCATCGGTGGCAAGCTCCGCCGGCCTCATGAAGGGCGCCTCGGCCCCAAAGGCATGGGCAGCCACGGCAATTTCAGGATCGTCGGTGGAGACGACAACCCGGCACAGGTCATCCCCCGCGACCAGGGCCGTCTCGATGGTCCAGGCAATGACCGGCTTGCCGCAGAGGTCGCGTATATTCTTGCGCGGCACGCCCTTGGACCCGCCGCGTGCCGGAATCACGGCCAGGACGCGCTCGCTCATGATGCGCCTTGCGAAGTCATTTTACCCTCTCCCTTATCCTCTCCCCCATCCCCTCCGGGCCGCCGGGCTCCGTAACTGGCGCGGCCATGGGCGAAGATATTGCAGTCATGACGCGGCAGTTCCAGCGGCGCACCCGTCATATCATCGGCCGTCACGTCACGATGCTCGGCGGTGAAGGCAAGACGGCAGCCCGATTGCTCAAGCAAACGCATGGTATTGCTGTCATAGGTATGGGAATGGCCGTATGGGTAACAGAATGTACGCAGGCCCAGCCCGCCCGAGGCCTCTTCAAGAAAATCGAAGGACTCCGTCATTTCCCTTTCCTGTGCCTCGGGAGACAGGGCACTGAAGACGGGATGGCTGACACTGTGGCTGCCCACGATCATGCCTTTTTCCGCGAGCAGACGGATTTCCACCGGCTTCATATAGAGCGCCTCGAACAGGGCCGCTTCGTCGCAATAGTCCACCATCAGAGAATCGAGCGCGGTCTTGCGTGTGTCGGGGCTGAGATAATAATTGAGGATACGCTTAAATTCGCCGGTGGCGGAATCGTTGTCCTGATCGGCGTAGGTGCGCTCGCGGAAGTCACCCCGGTGTTCGTCTACCAGCATGTCTGGGGTAATCCGCTCCTGCAGGGCCGCCAGCATATCCACCCCGCCATAGGCGCCGAGAAGATGATGCACCCGGTGCGGAGCCAGAAGCTCGCCGCTTTCGTACATGCCGGTGGGAATGAAAAACATGCCCCACAACCCCCGCCGTTCCAGTTCGGGGAGCACGTAATCCACATGGTCGCGAAACCCATCATCGAAGGTCAGCACCACGCTCTGAGATATACTCTGGGGAAAGTCCGCACCCTCGCGCACGGCTTCGAGAAAATCGGCGCGCTCAACAAAACCATAACGGTCGCCGAGAAAATCAAGCTGGGCGCGGAAATCCTCCAGGTGGAGATAGCGGAAATGGGGCATATTCGCCGGAGCCGGACGCACGTAATGATAATAGAGAATTTTCATCCCTGTGCCGCCCCTTCCGCCCTGGCTGTCTCAAGTGTTTCATAGGTGGCCGCCGTGGGGCGATCGAGGTCCAAATCCTGTTTGGTGACATAAAGCCGGTTGCTATCCATCAGTGAAGGCATGTGATCGCTCGCCCAATAGACCAGCGAGGTGGTGGGGGGCTCGCGCAGTTCGGGCGGGTGGAAAAGGTGGATGAAGCGAAAACATTCATCGTCCTGGATCGAGAACCAGCCATGTGCACGGAAGTGGCGGTTCACGCGGCTGCTGGTGCAATAGAAATCCACCACATGGGCGCCCTTCTCACGGCAATAATCGTTGATGAAAGTCAACACGGCGGGTATGTCGGCATCGTCCCCGAAACAGTCCATCACATGGGCGATCTTCATGCCGTCCACTTCATCGGTGCGGAAAATCACGGCGGCGCCATTGCCTCCTCCCTGTATTTCGAAAGCCTCGTGGGAAAAGACGGGGTGATCCTCATAGCGCCAGCGCAGGTGATCGCCGTCGCGCAGGAAAAGGTTAAAACGGCTTTCCATGCCGGTGGCAATGGAGGCCAATTCGCGGGCCGGTTTGGCTTGCGCCTTGTATTCGGCTCGCCCGGGATCGCGGTATTTCCTGATAAGGGATTTGGCGAGACGGTCCATCCGCGCATAGGGCGCGATGGCCTCGGCGTCGAACACGCGCACGAAACGGGGAATCTGGCGCATATAGAAAAAACCGCTGGCACGGTAGAGAGGCAGGGCTGCGCTTGTGATACCCATACCCAGGAGCACCTCGTAGCGGTCCTGGAGATAGGCAATGATCCTCTTGCCGAGGCCACGGCCTTGCGCTTCTTTCTTTACCACCCAGGTGGTGAGCTCCGCGCCCTCCCGCTCTATGCCGTCGAGCAGGAAAGGACGCTCGTTAAGCCCCATGACGCCCAGAATATCGCCGCCCTCCACCACCACGCAGCATCTGTCATGGCCCCCATTGCGCGGCGCCTCCATGAACTGCCAGCGGTAGAAGGAGGGCACCTCAAGAGCAATGCGGCGCTTCCAGTTGTCGCCATAGAAACGGCACAGGTCTTCGGCGGCGACGCCGAGGTCGCCCGCGTTACCGATGGTAATGGTGGAGCTCAATAGGTGATCTGTTTATCGAAGGAAAGGTCGGCCGAGGACAACAAATCGGCAATGCGCGTTCCCGACTTACCGTCTCCGTAAAGGTCCGAGGAAGGAAAGAGGCCGTGCGCCATATGCGCCTCGATGGCGGCCTTGATGGCGGTTTCGTCATAGTCCACGTCAACCACGTTGGGCGCGCGTTCGCGGCGACTCTGGCGTGATCCAATATTGACCGTGGGCACGCCCATGAAGCTGCATTCGCGGATGCCGACGCTGGAATTGCCGATGATGCAGCGCGATCGTTTCAACAGGCGCAGGAAATTTTCCGGCGATAGGTTTTTGAGAAAATAGATATGGGCCGGATCATTTGCCTCGCGATAGCGGCGGATGGCCGCCGAGGAACTATCGGAACCGGCATCCACATTGGGCCAGAACCAGAAAGTGGGGGTCTCCATATGATGGATGGCGTGCAGGGTTTTCTCCACCTGTGCGGCGGCGGCCTCGTGTTCGGTGGTCACGGGATGCTGCATAACCACCAGACAGCCATCCTCCACCTTAACCGGATGGCCGACGCCGGCGCCGCCCATCACCCCATAGACGTTGAAATTGCCGTCGTCCTCGGCCATGACGCGGGCGGCGAGATCAATGGAGGGACATCCCGTCACATGTACGCTTGCCTGGTCTTCTCCCATCTGAAGCACACGCTGGGCGGCCTGCTGGTTGGAAACCATGTGCAGATTCGAGAGCTTGGTCACCGCGTGGCGCACCTTTTCATCTATGGAGCCGGTAACCTCGCCGCCCTGAACATGGACCACGGGAATATTGAGGTACGAGGCGGCAATGGCGGTGGCGATGGTCTCGTAGCGGTCAGCAATGCTGAGCACCATATCCGGGGCGAGGTTATCGAACACCGTGGCCAGCTCACTGATCCCGGCCCCGGTGGACTTGGCGCTGGTGACGAGATTTTCGCCTTCCACCAGCATATAGACGGTGGCGGTGGGCTCGAACCCGTCGGCGCGGATGATGTCGATGACCGGACCATAGCGCTCAAGAAGCGCCGAGGCCGCCACCACCAGAAGCAATTCGAGATCGGAATGGTCGCGCACCGCCTCAAGAACCGTCTTGATCCGAGCATAGCTCGCCCGCGCCGTGATGACGACGCAGACGCGCCGGCGTTTACCGCTCATGTTTACGCTCCCTGTAGGTCATGAATTCCGTTCCTTGCATCAGCCGTTCAGGCCCCGCTCTTAACGGCCAGCACGCGATGATTACCCTCGCCGATAACTGCCTGTTCAAGGTCGGCCTGGGAAATCTCACCTTTCTCATGGGCGGCGATCTGGGCCTCGGTACGGGCGAAAAAATCCCGCGCCGTGGCAAGGCCACGTCCGGCCAGTTCCTGGTTGCCGCCTTCGGCAAGTTCGGCGGCGGCCTGGAAAATACGCACCATCTTTTCGATCTCTTCACACTGAAGACCGGGATTGGCTTCGTGGTCGAAGCGCCCCTTCTCCCAACGCTCGATTTGCTCAAAGCCCCGCGCCATCAGCTTGCCGCGCAGTGTTTCCCAGTCCACGAAGGTAACCACGGGCACGAAGAAGTCGTCGAGGAAATTACGCCGGTTGTTGGCGGGCAGGCCCGCCTTTTCCACCGCCCGATCCATGAAATCGTACCCCAGTTCCTGGGCGATGGGGCGCAGCGCGCCGCTGGCCGCCCAGCGCAGCCCGCCACTGCCATAGAGAAGCAGATAGAGCTTCCCTCCAGGCCGCAGCACCCGTGTCAGTTCATCGAGCCCCCTATCGGCATCGGTGGTGTGGTGGAGAACGCCGGAACAGCAGACGAAATCGAAACTCCCGTCATCGAAAGGCAGATCCAGCGCGCTGGCCCGTTCGAAGGCCACATTCGCCATGCCCGCCATGCGGGCACGGGCATCAGCCAGCCCCTCTTCGGAGAGGTCGCACCCCACCACCTGATCCGCGCCGAGACGTCCCATGGCGATGGTATAACGGCCACCGCCGCAACCCACGTCCAGACATTGCTTTCCTTTAAACCAGGATAGGTCGAATCCGTTGGCCTCGAATCTGCTGGCAAAAAGAGCCGAGGATTCCTCAAACTGATCTTCATCCAGATGGTGCCAGAGATCACCGAAAAGACGCCCCGTGCGGGATTCGATATTCTGTGAATCTTCCCTTTCCATTGCTACCTATCGTTCTCCATTATTGTTGTGCGTTAGCCACGAGAAGACCCAAGACGCCACTTTTAGCGCCCGCCAGAAAACTTGATGTTAGTTTTTCAACGTGAAGAGATTTTTCGCAGAAGGTCCGCGTCTCATTTATTCTTGCACATGGGGGAAAATCTAGTTCGTTTGGCGCTTTTGAACTGACTGCCTATTTTGCCTTCGGTAATAAAAACATCGTCCTCATAATCCTTGGTCAGACGCCCGATTAAATCGCGCCTAACGTAGGATTTCAAAGGCGAACCGGGCACATCTGAAAGACCCAGAACAATTCTGAGATATGTGACTTCCCCACCATGATAGGGATCCAGAAATTCGCACTCACTGGAGCCGTATTGCCTTGGATCCACAAAATCAGTGAAATACGGGGAATAGTGTGGCAACACCCGGCGCAGCTCATCCAATCCACGACGAAATATATCCGGTTTTTCGTCCAGAATTTCCATAACAACCGGCGAATCCGGGACCAGAACGGGAATAATAATCACATCCTGGCTTGCGGCGTAGTCGAGAATGGATTTGAAAACCGCTAACGCCCAGGGTTGAACCGTGTTGACTCTGTCGCCTTGTGAACTGTTTTCGACAATTCCTTGATACAGACTCTCCCGGCTATTGGTGTAATAGATGTCATCTTTGCCAAGAAAGTTATAGTGCTGCCCAAAATGATACATGGCACCGTCGTAATCATATCCACTCCCGGTGGCTTTGGCAGAAAGCCCCATAAGCTTGATGGGGAAATTTTCAATAACTTCTCCATCGAACATAAGTTTCCAGTAAGTCTTCCAATCGAAGGCACCGGTGACAACCAAGCCCAGGGGCGAAAAAATATTTTTTTCGTCCTCTGTCCGTAACGGTATGCCGCCCGGGGCTTGAAAAAAATCCTTGTAATCGACGGCCCAGATTATGATTTCTGGTTTGTGCACCTCTATCAGATCGCGGACAAAACCCTCTGAATATCTTAAAGGGCCGAACACCCCGCCCAAATTTGTAAAACTCTCGGAAAAGGGATATGCCCGGAACTGATGCGACCGTGAAGATCCAATAGCAACGATTTTAGCCGCTCTTTCTTTATGAAGAGCTAGTTTGTGCTTGTACATGCTGCTTAATGGGGAATTAAAGAGAATGGGGCCTCTCTGTTGTTCAGCCACAATTTTCTCAATGGGAACTAGGCCATCGCTTCGTATCATGACAATGACGCTGGACACCCCAAAAACACCAAAGACGATAAAAACCAGGCCCAGTACGGCGTTATAGGATTTAAAGATATTACGGCGCTTCATCGAATCTTCCCTTGGGCCACCTCATGAGTACAGTAACAGTCAGCCAAACGTTCGACCGGCTCTTGGTCTGCAACAGGCATCAGAATTGGAAGTAAAGAAATTCAGTAGGCCTGAACATCTGGCTGACGGCGACGGTAAGAATGGTGACGACCACAAGCAAGTGAACCATCGAAGGTCGCCATAACAACATCCGGGTAAATGTTTCGTTTGGAATCTCAATAGGTTCCAGACAAGCCCTCCACCGGGACATCCATTCCTGTGTGTTCGGCAGGAACAAAGCCAAGAACAGAACAATGGCAAGATACCCCGCTTCCCTCATCCCTTCGAAATATTGGATGGCGTCAAAGCGAACGAACGTCAGCCCCATGGAAGAAACAATAGGAGAGAGAAGGTTTTCGTAAGTCACCGGAAGAATAAAGCGGCCATCCAGACCCGCCATTCCACGGTATATGTTCATGGCTGTGTCCAGATTATCGGCCCGGAAAAGAACCCAGGCCACAGTGATACAAAAGAAGGTTAGAGAGAAGGACAACACCCCGCACAGCCTCGACCATCGGCCCAGTTTCCAGTCCATTGTCCGCGCAAGATTTTGCCAGACATGATTGATGATGATGAACATTCCATGCATTCCGCCCCAAAGCAGAAAACTCCAGCCCGCTCCATGCCACAGGCCTCCCAGAAGCATCACTATCATGACATTTGCAAACTGGCGGGCATGGCCAAATTGATTGCCTCCCAGGGGATAGTACAAATATTCTTTTAGGAAACGTGAAAGCGTGATGTGCCAGCGCTGCCAAAACTCGATGATATTCAGGGATTTATAGGGCGAAAAGAAATTGATCGGTAATCTGAAACCAAAAAGCCTCCCTAACCCTATAGCCATGTCCGAATAACCGGAAAAATCAAAATAAATCTGCAGCGAATACGCCAGTACCCCACTCCACGAATCGAGAAACGAGACCTCGACTCCTTCGGCGGCAATGCCGAAAACGGGAGAGGCATAGGTAGCCATGGTATCTGCGATAAGGACTTTTTTGAAGAGCCCAACGGCAAAAACACTCACACCTATGGCGATGTCCTTCTCGCGCGGCCCCAACTGTCCCTTGAGAAACTGGGGCATTATTTCCGAATGGCGCACGATTGGTCCCGCGATAAGCTGAGGAAAAAAGGTCACAAACAGCGCATACTCAACCCAATTACTGACATCCACTTTTCCGTTATAGGCATCCACCAGATAACTGATTTGCTGGAACGTAAAAAATGAAATGGCAAGAGGCAGCACCACATCCTGGAAACCCATTTGAGCTCCCGCCAGTTGGCCTAATGTTTCGGAAAAAAGACCGATATATTTGTAATAACCCAATGTCGCCAGATTAAGGCCGACCCCAACAGAGAGAACGTATACCGAGCGCGCACGGCAAAGGATCCAGCCCAGACAGTAATTGACGACCATCGATCCGACGATCAGCCAGACATAGACGGGATTCCACCAGCCATAGAAAAACAAGGACGCGCAGACGAGCCAACCAAGGGCAAAGAACCGATTGCGCCGCGCGGCCACGAGAAACCCAAAAAAGGTTACGGGAAGAAAAATCAGCAAAAATTCAAGCGAATTAAAAAGCACTGTCTCTAACGGCCTCCAGACTCTTTTCCCGCCTCAAGAAACCGAGCCAGTTTTTGCGCCATAAACACTTCCGCTTTCTCCATGGATTCAATCGTGGCCCCGCCCATATGCGGGGTGATAATCAGGTTGTCGTGATCTCGCGCGTAAGCCAGAAGAGCTTGTGACGGGCCACCACAAAGTTCATCGGCCACCACGTCGAGCCCGGCCCCGGCCAGATGATCGGAATCCAGCACCGCCAGCAGGGCGGCCTCGTCCACCACCGCCCCGCGCGAGGTATTAATGAGAACCGCGCCGGTAGGAAGCCGCGCTAGCATGGCTCCGTCCATAAGCCCTTTCGTTTCCTCACTGAGGGGCACATGGATACTCAGCACCTGCGCGTCTTCCATCAAATCTTCGGCAGCGGAACGGAGATCCACGCCCATCGGCCAGTCCGAGGCGTAAGGATCGTGGGCCGCCACCGACATGCCGAAGGCGCGGCCGTATTCCGCCACCATGCGCCCGAGACGCCCGAGGCCGAGGATACCGATACGCTTGCTGCGAAGCTCGTTGCCCCTGAAGGCGTCGCGGTCCCAGCCACCTTCCTTTACCGATTGAGATGCCTCTGGAATATGGCGCAACAACGAAAGCAACAGCCCCCAGGTGAGCTCCGCCGTAGCCGACAGCGTTTCGAGAAATTCCGTCTCGCCTTGCAGGCTCAGCACCGTCACGCCGCATCCGGCGGCGGCTTCAAGATCAATATGATCGAGCCCGGTGGTAGCGCTCACCAGCACCCGCAGGCCCGTCGCGGCGGCAAACAGTTCCTTGTCCACGTGGTGGCCGAAACGGGTGATCAGAACCTCGCACTCCGCCGCCGCCTCCAGAAGACCAGCGCAGTCGAGAGGTTTTTCCGTCACCTCGCCAAGGGTGTCGAGAATTTCCCGTGCCTTGGGGGAATAGCCCTCCGGCTCCGCATTAAGGATACGCACGCCGCTCATGAAAAATCGTCCTCGGACAGCAACGCGTCTTTCGCCACATCCCGTTTCAGGGTGCGCCCCGTCACATCAGCCAGGCGCGCCGCCAGCAGGCCGCTCCCCGGCTTTTTCAGGCACAGATGTTCAGAAGCGAGAACCGTCCCGGCGGCAAGGTCGCTGGCAGCGACGATACTCTTGGTGAAAATAGCGCGCAGGTCTTCCAACTCTTTGGCCTGGGCATCCTTGTCCACCGGATGGCGGCGGGCGGTTTCTATAAAGCCTATGCCTTCCATGACCCGGCTTAACTCCTCGAAGGTGACGGAGGCCGGCACGTCGGGTCCGGACCCATCGCGGTCGAAGGTCACATGAAGCTCCAACACCTCGATGCCTCTGGCAACGGTGGCCAGCGCCGGATAGATAGTACCTGAATGGTCCGACAATCCCACGGCGCAACCGTAGCGGCGGCGTAACTCGGGAATCACATTGAGCCCTGTTTTCTCCGGCGGCGTGGGATAGAGCGACGCGCACTGCATTACCGCGAAGGTCCCCTTGCCACCGCGCAGGATTTCCACGGCGGCGTCTATTTCCGTCCAGGGCGACATGCCGGTGGACAACAGCACCGGTTTTCCGCTGGCGGCGATTTTTTCAAGCATGGGCAGGGTGCCCACCTCGCCAGAGGCTACCTTCCAGCCATCCACGCCCACCTGGTCCAACAGATCCACGGCCTCGTCGGAGAAAGGCGAACTGAGGAAGAGAAGATTTTTCTCTGCCGCATGGGCGCGCAGCGCGGCCCATTCCGCCTCGCTGAATTCCATGCGCCTCCAATAATCGAAACGGCTTTTATCCTGGGTGCTGAAGGCCACCCGCCAGGGTTCGTGAGGCGTACTCTCGGCGGCGGCAATATGAGTCTGGAATTTCACCCCATGAGCGCCAACCCCGGCGATGGCGTCGATATAGCCGTGCGCCGTATCAAGATTACCATCGTGGGATTGCGCCACCTCGGCGATAACAACGCAACCTTCGATTCCGGGAAAAAGACCCACGGGGATCAGGCCACCTTCTCCTGTGTCTTCCCCGGGGATGCTTCTGCGGGCGTCACACCGAGGCTGCGGCACAGGGCAGAATAAAGAATGTCCGTCTCCTTCTCGTCACTCACATAGCCGCCCTTGCGGTCGCGTACGAATCCCTCCAGGTTCATGGATGACCCCTTCAGGGCGGCGAGAAACCTGGCCCCGTCTTCACGCGCCTGATCGACGTCGAAAGGGCCAAACACCGCCCAACGCAACAGTGATGGCAGATCCGACTCGCACGTCGCTACGCGGGCATGGGGCAAAAAGTCCCATTTAATATGCTCGCTGAAAGCAAGCGAGGGCTTGCCCAGAATCGCCGCCTCCATAGAGGCGGTATTGGCGATGGTGATGGTGGCCGCAGCTTGTTTGATGGCCTCGATGGAGGGTGTGTAGGGCCGCAGAAGCACCACATTTTTCAAGGCCGCAATCTGGTTGTAGAAACTCACCGGGCGGCGACCAATAGCCGAGTTGTTCTCCTTAATGGCCAACAGTACGCCCGCCGGCAGGTCGCGGGCCACAGCAAGAATAGCAGCATGTTGGCTGAGACATTCCGGAGCTGTCTGCATGTTGTTGGCCTCGGGCTCTTTTTGCAGGGGGTAATACACAAACGTCTTTCCAACCAGATCATCAATGTCCGTAGTGGCGAGACGAACCAAGCGTTTTTCTGCGTTGCGGATGCGGAACGGCGAGGTAACGATGTCTGATAGGAATACTGAATCGCCTTTCTCCATTCCCCGCGCCTTGTAATAGAAATGGCGCAGAACGCTCTCGGGAAGAGCGTGGGCAATCCGCCACCATGACTTGGCACGGCGCTCGATTTCGTATTTCTGCACCGCCAGGGCGTAGCTCCTCCCGATTTCGGCTTGCGGCCAGTCGGTGAGGGCGTCATAGGTTTCTTTGAGAGAGGGATGGTCGAAATATTCGTTCACGGCCCAGTAACAATAGGTCTCGAAACAGGCCAGGGTCAGCCGCCGATATGGCACACCCAGGGCGCGGGCCGCGGCCGCCATGAACTTGCTGCCGTCCATGACCAGGCCCAGCTTCTTTTCCCTGATCTCCCGCTCCCAGAAGGCCGTCGATTCAGCCAGGGCGTGCAGCAACTGGGTGTTGGAGGCGCGCGCCACGTAGGGGGCCATGGGATGGCGCCAAGCGCCGGCGGCAAAGGCATGTCCCATCTGCCGGTCGGGAAGCGCCAGCCGGTTGATGGGTTCGCCCACAAGTTCTTCCATGCGCCGCGCCCGCGCGATGACCTCTTCTTCATCCAGTCCCTCTTCCTGAATGGCCGGGATATGGACACTGCCATTAGTCACCGACTCCCAGAGACCGTCCGTATTGTTCCGCTTATAGGCGTCCTCTTCCACGCGACCGCGCACATAGAGATGAATCCGCGAACCGTGCTGTTCCTTCAGAAGTCGCGCCAGCGAAGTAAACATGTCCGCCTGGGCGGGATGAATCTCCATGCCTATATTGACGAAGGGTGTGTCTCTCATATCCTCACCCCCCGGCTGCGTGGGCTACACCGTTCAGCGCCGCCCGGTGCTGTTTGCGGAAAGCCTGAGAATACCAGTTGTCGGTTTTCATCAACTCTTCATGGGTGGCGGTGGCGGAAATGCTTCCCCCGTCGAGAACGACAATCTGATCGGCGCTGACCACGCTGGAAAACCCGTGGGCGATGAGAACGATAGTGGTGGTGGTCTCTTTTCGGATACGAAACAGAGTTTCCTGAAAAGCCTCTACGGAATCGGCGTCGAGGCCGCTGGTGGGTTCATCCAGAATCAGAACCGAGCATTTGCACAACAGAGCGCGCGCCAGGTCGAGACGCTGGCGCTGCCCCCCCGACAACAGACCGGCATCCTCTCCTACCAATGTGTTATAGCCCTGGGGAAGCTGGGAGATAAATTCCCCCGCCCCGGCCAGTCTTGCGGCCTCGGCCACCTCCTCATCACCGGCTTCCGTTCGACCATAACGGATATGCTCGGCCACCGTGACGTTGAAAACATCGGGAGACTGGGGGACGAAGGCAACGCCGTTGCGAAGGCTTTCCAATGTAAAGTCTTCCAGCCGACGGTCATCGAACCAAATATGGCCGCTGCTTGCCCGCCGCAATCTCGGCAGAAGGTCAATAAGAGTGGATTTCCCCGCACCGCTGGGCCCCACCAGGGCCATGAATTCACCCCTGGGAATTTCAAGGTCGATGTTCCGAAGCGCCGGCACTGTACCGCTTTCATAAGTAAAGGAAACATCTTCAAAACGAATTCCCCGTTCCAGCCCGGCAAAGGGAAGCGTTCCGCTATCCACCTCCCGGGCGGCCGACAGGCCTTCCATGCGGCCAAAAATCTTGCGCAGACTCGGCAAGGTGGCGACCACGCCTTGGTAGGTTATGGCAAGTTCCTGGAGAACCGGGACCAGCCGCACCATCATGCCCACGAAAACCAGCGCCACCGCGGGCTTGAGTCCGAACACCTCATCGCTGGTGAATATGAAACAAAACAGGACGAGGATGATGAGGGGTTCCACAAACACCGGAATGCGGGCCCGCAGGGTCTGAATGGTGGTGGTCTGGTCGGCTGTTGCAGTGAACAGAGTCCGCACCTGGGCAGTCTCCCGCTCTTCGCTGCCGGAGAGACGCAGCAACCGTACCAGGCGCAGACGCTCTACCAAAAAAGACGCTGCATTTTTGTCGGCGGTTAAGCGCTGCTCTCCCGCCTTTTTGCTTTTGCGCATCAGCCCGTACATAAGCAGAGCCATCAGAGTGAAAATCGCCAGGAACAATGCTGTCAGCTGCCAGGAAAGGATGACCAGAAGACCGCCATAAATACCCAGTAAAAAAAGTGTATTGATGGAATCAATAAGAATGAAAACCATCCCTACGGTATGCGCCGATTCGTTGATCAGATCATTGATGAGGTCGCCCGTGGACACATGATCAAAATAGGCGATATCGGCGCCGAAGACCGAACGGATAATAGCCACCTGGGCATCGCGGACATAGCCGTTGCGCAGTTTGGCGCGGAAAACCGTAGCCGCATATTTAAAGGCCTGGCGCGCGACGATGGTACAGAAAGTGACCACGAGCATGGTCCGCAGCGAAACGTCGAGATCAAGATAGGCAAACCCTTCGTTAAGCGCCTGCCAGAAAATTGAGGGATTCTCCAGAGCGGCGGGGTCGCCACCACCGATGAACAGTTCAAAGATGGGCAGCAACATGGCCACGCTCACCCCTTCGAACACCACCTGCGAGACATTCAAAAGGACCAGCAGGACAGCTTTTGGATAGCTGAATCCAATCAACCTCAGCATGCCGAGGAATTTCTTCTGGTTTACGAAGATGTTATTTCTTCCATTCTGGAGATTTAATAGTCCGTAGGGCTATTTATGCTTGAGCCGTTTGCCTATGACCCAGGATGGTCCGTCGCAATGTAACGGTCTTCTGTCCTTCGATTCCTGAAATAGGGGCGGAGTCCCTTGTTGAGATGCGAATAATGCCGGGACAGCATTTCTCGCTTTTCCTTTCCCAGCAGATCCCAGTCCAGATAGACAATCCGGTCCAGAACATTCACGATAAGATAATTCCAGCGCAGCTTGAGCAGAAACCTCCTCAGGATAATCGCGGGGGCATATGACAGTCCTTTCTTTCTGATGGCGTCCCGCCACAATTCCTTACCAAAATCAAATTGAGCCAGCCACAGGATTAACCTGTTCAGGGCGCCTTTTTCCTTCCCCCGATCTCCAGCGCAACCCAAGACCCTTCCCAGTTTTTCCTTGTAGAAGGTGAGTTGGATTCCTAAAGCGGAAAAGCTCCTGTTTTCCGTTCTGAAATTCACTTTGCCAGTCATGTCACAATCAAATATCCGCCCTACGCGGCGCACAAAGTCCACCGGGTCCGCCGTCATATCCTCGTTAAACAACACATGGATATTTTCTTTCCCGAACTTTTCCGCATAACAGGTGCATTTCTTCGCGAAATCAAAGTCCAGGGCATCCACATTAGGGAACTCCCCCTCCCGGCTTGGGTGAAATTTCCCATCGGAGAAATTGAGAAATTGTGAAATGGTCACCCCCAAGCCCGTAGTCGTGTGCTTGTAGAGCGACAATAGCCAGTCAGTCTGGTTACGCAGCGTGATGATTATCGAAGCCCCGGGAAGCAGTTCCACCAAAAAATCGGTTATTTCTTCAAATTGTTTGAAGTTGTCTTCGGCCTCCCCCGTGAGGCCCATATCCGTAATAAGCACCATATCCTGGACAATATGGGGAAGTGTCTCCGCCACGGCCTCTTTCACCACGCGTTTGCTGGCGGGAGAATAACGCGCCATATGCATTTCCTGGAAGGCCATGGTGACACCTTCCGGATTCACGCATACCCATGAAGGGTCAAGTTTGGCGAACACCTCCTGACGTAAAAATGCAGAGCCCGTCTTGGGCAGGCCCACATAAAGAAAAACTTTCTTGTTAGCCACCTCCATCATCTAGGGACTCGGCGCCCCGTAGGCGATGAAATGGGGGTTGTCCAGCCCCTCCTTGCCGTAGAGAAGGGGCTCCCCGGTGGCAGTTTCCACTCGACGGATGTCAGCATGTCACACTGTTGGGCAGCTGCTTCTCTATAATGCGAGATGCCGGAACCAGGTCTCGGTAGCCTTGGAAATGGAGTCGGGATCCCACAGGGGGGCTTCGCTCCAATAGTTGATTTCGGCCAGGACATTTTCCACGCCCTGCTTGAAACTCACCTGCGGTTTCCATTCCAGCTCGTCCGTGATCTTGGAAATATCGGCCCAGGTACAGTCGGGTTCACCGGGGCGCTTGGGGATATACACCACCTCGCCGCCCAGCAATTCCACCAGCCGGTTCACCGATTGCGGGTCGCCCGCGCCCAGGTTCCAGAACTCTCCGCCGGCTCCCTTTTCCGCCGCCGCGAAAAAGGCTTCGGCCACGTCGGTTACATAGAGGAAATCGCGGCGCTGGGCGCCGTCGCCGACAACGGTAAAGGGCTTGCCTTCCAGTTTCTGTTTCAGGAAAACCCCGAACACCGCGCCGTACGCCCCTGAAGTGCGCGACCTTGTGCCATAGGCATTGAAGATGCGAATGGCGTTTACCGGCAGATCATAGACCCGATGCCAATGGAAACAGGCCTGTTCGCCCATGTTCTTCGAGAGTGCATAGGGGTACTGGGGGCGGATGGGATGATCCTCGCGGGTGGGCGTGTCGGCCAAACCGTAACAGGAACTGGATGCCGCATAGACCATCTTTTCCACCCCCGCCGCACGCGCCGCCTCCAGAATTCGCACCGTGCCCTGGACGTTAACCTCCATATATTCCATGGGCTGTTCGATGGAGGGAACGATGTCGCCGATGCCGGCGAAATGGATTACGTAACGGGCCTCCCGGAACAGAGAGTCGTCTTCCGTCACCCCGCGAATGTCGCGCCATTCACAGGCCAGGTCCGCGTTATCCACATGGTGTTCGAGATTGCGTTCGCGCCCGCCCACAAGGCTGTCGATCACCCTTACGGCGAACCCCCGTTCCAGCAACAGGTCCACCATATGGCTGCCGATGAAACCGGCGCCGCCAGTGACCACGACGATGGGCTTGGGCGCCATTACGCCGCGTCCCTTTCCTGCAACTGTTTGACGTTGTAGTACCAGGGGTTATCGAAACTGTCGGGCAGCTTACCCTCGCGGAAAGCCTGGCAGAGGTCGCGGATGGCGTCCTCCACCGTAAAGATGGGCTCGAAGCCCAGCATGTTCTTGATCTTGTCCGATGTGACCCGGTAGGAGCGATTGTCGTCGGATGGCGTGCGTACGATCTCGATATCACCCAGTTCGGGATACTCCTCTTCCACCACCTTCTTCACCTGTTGGGCAATTTCCATGACCGAGAGGTTGCGGTATCCCACGTTGAAGGTCTCGCCCGCGATCTTCTCGGGCGGCAGGTCCAGCATGGTCTGATAGAGCCGCACCATGTCCTTGATATGGAGATTGGGGCGGTGCTGATCACCGCCGAAGACCGTGATCCTGCCCTTGTTCACCGCATGGTTGGTGAGGATGTTCACCGTCAGGTCGAGACGGGCGCGCGGAGAATACCCACAGACAGTGGAGGGGCGGATGGTGACACAGGTGAAGTCCGGCCCCTGATGCTTGAACAACAGCGGTTCGCACATGCCCTTGAAACGGTTGTAATGGGTGAGCGGCACCAGGGGATGATCCTCGCGCACCTCCGGCGCGTCGGAAACGCCGTAGACGGAACTGGTGGAGGCATAGATGAACCGTTTGACCCCGGCCTCCTTGGCCGCCACCACCATGGGTTCGAAACAATCATAGTTGATGGAGGTGGACAGTCTCTCATCCAGCTCGAAACTGGGATCGTTGGAAATACAGGCGAGATGAATTACCGCATCCATGCCTTGGCACGCCTTCCCCAGTTTCGCGGTGTCGCGGATGTCACCCTCGATCACGCTCAGACCGGGATGATCCAGCGGCAGGGTGTCCTTGCCGAAATACATAATGTCATAGACGGTCACCTTGTGGCCGTCCTCGAGAAGCTGTGGCACCAAAAGGTTGCCCACATAACCGGCGCCGCCGGTAACAATTACGTTTTCTAACACGTTTTTCTTGTCCGTTTATTTAGGAGATTAAAAAAGGAACCCGGAATGGCCGGATGTGGATATCATTCAGGGTCAGGCGGTCACACCGCATCTTACGGAGCACAGCCCTTTTGCATGTGCTGTTCGGAGAGAGGGAGTTCTTCAATCTTGCGGTAAAAATTTCTTATGTTTCTTCCCCAGCCGAAGATGTGTCCCATGCCACGCCAGGTATCGCCATAGACGTTCAGGTATCCGCTAATCAGCTTTTTCTGGACCTCGTCATGGGAAAACTTGATTCTCACCCCGTCCAGCCGTTTGTATTTTATGGGATCGTCGTTGAAACCGGCTTTTTCCAGCGCCAGAAAGTCATAATAAAAAGTCTGGTTTTCCACCAGATTGGTAGTGAGCAGATCCTGTTTCCGTAAAAGGCTGAACGCACAGAGTTCGTTCAGATAATCCTCGATCCAGTCCTCGTAGACGTCTTCATCCCGCATCAGGGTTTTCGCCACGTCATGGGCGATGTCATGGACATCCTTCATATGCTTGAACACCATCAGGGCGCTGTACATCATCTGTTCGTTATTGCCGATATATCCCGACTTGAATTGTTCGACAACGCCGTCCTGGCCCAGAAAGTCACGGAGTTCCTCGGGAGTATCGAACAGTTCGTTGGTCTCCCGCCGAAAGCCCTCCAAAAGCTCCGAAAGCAGGGTCTCTTCGCAAAACAGCTTTTGATGGATACGCGTAATCAAGGCGGAAATAAGGACGCCCTGCCTTTTCAACAGTTTGAACAGCCCTAGCAAAAGGGCATTGTTGTAGAAGACCTCCACGGTGAGGTTGAGCATCCTGCATTCTTCGTAATCGTCAAAGGACATGGTGTCGTTGCCGACACAGATCTCCTCGATTTCGGGCGCAAAAACGGTCTTCCCAAAAATCTGGTACGATTCCATGGTATAGGGCGAGACCCGGAACCTGGTCAGGGGATTGTACGCTTTTCGCCCTTCGACTGTCGCCGCCTCCGAACCGCCAAGCATCATATACTGGTGAGACCTGATGACGTTTGCGCCGGTATCGATCAAATCACACAGCGACTTGAAATGGGCTTTCAGCGAATCCCCGGGAAGAGCAAGAATCAGTTCCGAAAACTGATTGCTGGTATGGGCTTCGCCTTCATCGGCCACCTTGACCATGGTGCTGACGTCAATATTTGACCGCTTAACCTTTTCCAGCACGGACTCGTCGGTGGATTGGATGGCCGAACCGAGCCAAACCGAGCTGCCCCCGAACACCCCGGAACGGACAATCTCGGCGGCTTCCAGGACGCGGGCCCTGTTGTTCTTACCGGCAATTCCGATGAAATATTTAGGCCAGTTATAGGCTTCCTGAACGCGGACGATTTCGTGGCAAATGGCTGTGTCGTTTTTGTACATCCCGAAGTTTGAATCCGCCAGCATCAGGTCGGAATTCCTGGTGCGGCTTCCCACATAGTCAAGTTCATCGCGAATGCGGTCGAAGGAAAATTTACGCACTACGTTGAAATAATCGTCCCCTTCCTGGCAGAAGGTGCACTTGAAGGGGCATCCCCGCGCCGTTAAAATCAACGGTATGAGCTTTTCATCGGCCAGGAACTTGTCACAGAGGCCCGCCAGATAAGGCGAAGGAATTTCATCCAGGCTCCCCTTCATGGCCGCTACTTCTTCGCCCATGACGGATTCGCCATCGCTCAGATAATGGCAGCCAGGGATCACCACCTTGTCGGCCTTCAGCTTTTCGGCGTCGAAGTCATATTGGCGAAGCGCCTCAAGCAACAGGGAAAACGGCACCTCGCCATTTCTGAAAACGTAAAAGTCGATGACCGGGCGCTGGTGCAGGAATTTTTCCTGCTCTTCCTTTTCAAGAGGATAATTCGGGCCGCCGAATATGACGATGGTTTCAGGCGCTTTTTCCTTAAGTATCCCGGCTATTTCATAGGACAGGTTCAGGTTCCATACATAGTTGGAAAAACAGGCAATCCGGGGGGTTTTCTTTTCGAGATAGGCAATGTAATCCGAGGGATGCTTGAAAATTTCGGCATCAATTTCGCCTTCGAATTTTTCCAGGGCATAAGACACCACCATGGA
>Ga0187833_10002455_pt1 | contig 19843 bp, 17 predicted proteins | sample ETNtaG_37_FD_167968 | JGI IMG/M metagenome (GOLD analysis project Ga0187833, IMG submission 167968) | Marine microbial and viral communities from oxygen minimum zone, Eastern Pacific Ocean - ETNP2014_SV_400_PacBio MetaG (Illumina Assembly) | ecosystem: Environmental > Aquatic > Marine > Hypoxic...
TCGACCAGGTAGGTGATGGTGGCGTCGGTGAGAGCGGCAAATCCGTGTGCGACCCCCGGCGGGATGTAGACGCCCCCGTGGACGCCAGCGTCTGAGCCATCACCCGGACCACCCAGGTCGAAACAGGCGGTGGAACCCTCGGTGGGAGACCCGGAGCGCAGGTCGTGGAGCACCACCCTCACGAGGCCCGATGACACGTACCAGTAGTCGGCCTGGCCGAGGTGGTAGTGCAGGCCCACAACGCTCCCGGCGACACGGTCGGCTCTGTTTGCCTGGACCATCGGCCGACTGCCCGGCACCCACTCCTGACGGAAGGTCTCGACGAACACGCCCCGGCCATCGGTGTGGACAACGGGCGACACGTGCACCACGCCGTCGATCAGCGAAGAAGCCCTCACCTCGGCCATGTCAGACACCCCTCTCCCCGGTGCTCTCCCCCAACTCCACGACCGAGTGGTCGCCCAGCAGCAGGCTGGCAGAACCACCGCCCGAAACCTCGGCATGGCGGCCCAGCACCGAGTCGCTCAGGTGGGCGCCACCTGCCACCCGGCTGGACTCCATCAACACAGCGTGGTCGACCATGGCACCCGTGATCGTGCAGTCGACCCCGACCGAGACGTACGGCCCCACCCGGCTGTCTCGGATGCGGGTACCTGCGGCGACCACGACGGGACCCACCAGCGTCGAGCCCACAACCTCGGCACCGGCCTCAACGCGCACCGTTCCCTCGACCACGCTGGCCTCATCGACCGCACCAGCCACGTCGGCTGTCAGGTCGTCGAGCACCAGGCGGTTGCACTCCAGCAACGGGTCCTTCTTGCCGGTGTCGATCCACCAGCCCTCCAACAGACGGTGCTCGACGGTGTCCCCCCGCTCCAGGAGCCACGAGATGGCATCGGTGATCTCCAACTCTCCACGAGCCGAGGGCTCTATGGAGCGCACCGCCTCGTGAATGGCCGGCCCGAACAGGTACACGCCCACGAGCGCCAGGTCGGACCGGGGGTTGTCAGGCTTCTCCACCAACCGGCAGATGGAACCGTCGTCGCCCAACTCGGCCACGCCGAACGAACCGGGGTCGTCCACGCGTGACAGCAGCAGCCGGGCCGAAGCCCCGCCACCCTCGGCAAACCCGTCAACGACCGCCTCCAGGGAGTCCTCGAACATGTTGTCGCCCAGGTACATCACAAAGGGCTCGTCGCCCAGGAACCCGCCGGCCTCGACCACGGCATGGGCCAGGCCCAGCGGAGCCGACTGCTCGATATAGGTGACCGTGGCCCCCCAACGGGAGCCATCACCGACCGAGGCCCGGATCTCCGCGGCGGTGTCGCCCACAATGATGCCCAGGTCGGTCACACCCACCCCGACGAGATCCTCGATGACGTAGTGCAGGATCGGCTTGTTGGCGATCGGCACCAACTGCTTGGCGCTGGTGTGGGTGAGGGGGCGCAACCGGCGCCCACTGCCACCAGCCAGAATCAGGCCCTTCATAGGAGGCGAGGGTACCCGTCGGCCCGAAGCTCTAGGTCACCTGCAACGCATCCTGCAGGTTGTCGGGCACCTCAGCCGGAAACGAGAGCACCAGATGACGGTCCAATGCAGTGGCAACCCGCGCAAGAGTGTCGATCCGGTTGCGGGCGCCACCGCCTTCTTCGAGACGCGAGATCACCGACTGGGTAGTCCCCATCCGATCAGCCAACGCCCGCTGGCTCAGCCCTGCCTCGGTTCGCAGGTCATAGATCAACTGACCCAGGTCCAGGTCCTGATCGATCCCAGCCCTGGTCTCAGCGGCAGGGTTGTCCCTACCCTTCTTGATGTCTTCCCATCGGGAGTAATTCGCCATTGCTGTCTCCTTTTATGGATTGCGCACAGCGCAGTCCTGAGCGATCCTGCGAGCCCGGGCAACCTCGGCCCTTTCGTTGTTGCGTTGTTTTCGGAACGTCGTCAACAAGACGATCCGTCCGTCCCTGGTGAACCGGTAGGTGATTCGCCTAGCCGTCGAGCCGAGCGAGAAACGAACCTCGAACAGTCCTTCACCCAGACTCCGCGAGAGCGGCATCCGGGCCTGTGGCCCAAGTGCTGCGAGCCGGTCAATCACAACCAGTGTTCGCTCCCAATCGGACTGGCTGAGTTGGTCGAACCATTCAACAACCTCATCGTGTGCCTCCAATCCAGCCACAATCGAGATTATCGCACATATGCGATGATCGCACAAGAGCGATAATCGTCAGGAACACCTGCCCCGCTGCTACGTGCCGGACCCGGCTGCCGCCCTCGCCAGGCCGACAAGGAACACCAGCACCGTCACGGCCGCCTTCTGCGTCTGGGCACCGTTGATGCTGAAGGCCGTAGCCACAGCCTCAACTGCCGACTGGTCGCCCCTGGTCGAGAAGTACGCCGTGGTGACCTCCCTCGGGCCATCCACCGACGGCGGCGGATCCAGCGGGGCGGGCGGCGGTCCGTCACCGCGGAGCAGCAACAGGAACGACATGACCGCCATGGAGGACAGGTGCAGCTCGGCAGGCGACATCTCCAGGTACTCGGCCGCCGAGAGCACCGAGTTCCACTCCTCCTCTGTGTAGCCCGTCGTAACCCGGTACTCATCAATCAGGTTCTCGGGAAACGCCGAGCTGGCATTCGGCGGACCGTACGCAATGCCGTACCAGTTGGACATGAGACCGAACTCACGCCGGAACCGGTTGCCGGTCACCACAAACGACTCACCGGAACGGGTACGCAACTCGATCTCCTCGGCCCGGCCCCCGTCGTCGCCGAAGCCGTCACGGCTCACGACACGGATCTCGTAGAGCTGACCCAGCCCGAAGGTGTCGGCGACAGTTGCCGCGTCGAACTCAGACGACCAACGGTGCACCGGGTTGATCGAAACGTCGTCGCCGTCGTCAACCACCCCGGGGAAGTCGGCGGTGATCGTGTAGCCGCCGGTTGATGCCGAGAACTCGGTGCGTGCAACCTCGCCGTCGCGCATGCGCACCACGCCGGCCATGGCGACGATTGCGGCATCAGAGGCCGGGTCCTCGTTGTTCCAGACCGAACTGCCCGACCAGCTGCGACGGCCCTCGTAGACCTGACAGCGGATGGTGTCGCACGTCTTGGCGTAGTCGTAGCGCTGCTCGGCCAGTGCGTAGGAGCGGGCCGCCACCGCCTGTACCCGCACCGCCTGAGCGCCGGCGCCACCGCCGAGCGAGGCCCAGCTTGCGGGCATCTCCTGGGGAACCACCGACCGCAGGTACTGCTCGACCGGCAGGAAGTTCACGGTGCGCTGGTGGTGTTCGTAGCGGGCCGCCCGGATCTCGCCCCGGTACCAGGTGGCCGCATTGGAGCCCTCGCAGAGCTGCAGCGTCTGGTCGAGGCCATCGTCGCCAAAGCCCAGCACCGTGAGGCCACCAGAGGTGACCGTCGGCGTCGAGGTGGTGGTGGGCGGCGCCGTGGTGGTGGTCGCCGGCGGGGTCGTCGTCGTTGGAGGAGGCGCGACGGTGGTCGTGGTTGTCGTGGCTCCGGCAACGGTCGTCGTGGTTGAGGTCGTGGTCGATGTGGTCGTAGTCGACGTCGTGGTCGCGGCCGCAGGCGGCGTGCCGTTGAAGCCCGCACGGATACGGGCGAAGGGACTCTGGATGACGATGCCCGTGTCGCTGAACGATCCGGTGCAGCCGTTGCCCACTGCCACCCGGTACCGGTCGACATCGCCGTCGAGGGTGACCCTCACGGACTTGCCCGACAGGGCCGTCCAGTTTCCAGCCTCACCCGCAACCAGGAGGACGGCGTTCTCCACGTAGACGGTCGTGGCCGCGTTGTCACGCGACAGCAACCTGATGCCGATGTCCTGCGGGGCGACCGCTCCCGCAACGGTCCCGCCGTAGTAGTGGTCAAGGATCTGGGAGCTGGACCACCCCTCGTCCACCGCGTAGCCGAGCGCCCCGTACTGGCCCATGCCACGACCGTGGCCCCAGCCCCGGCCATCGACCACCACCGCGCCGTAGTCCGTGGACGCCACCGGACCCGTGACCGGAGCGCTGGCCCCCGGGATGACCAGTTGCTGGCCCACCGACAACATGTTGGCGTCGGTCAGGCCGTTGGCATCCATGATCGCCGAGACGGTCACGTCGTAGCGGCCGGCAATGACCGACAGGCTCTCACCCGACTGCACCGTGACGACCAGCGGAGCGGTTGTGGCCGTCGCCGTCACGAAACCCGGAATGGTCAGGCGCTGCCCCACGTAGACAAGGTCGGCGTCGGAGATGCCGTTCTCGGCCATCAGGTCGGCCACCGTCACCGCGTAGCGGCCGGCGATCAGAGAGAGGCTCTCACCGGACTGAACGGTGACGATCGTCGGCCCCAGCGTCGAAACCGTTCCCACTCCCCCGGGCACAATCAGTTCCTGGCCGACGAACAGGGAGTTGGCATTTGAAAGCCCGTTCAGGGACATCAACTCGGACACGGTGGTGCCGAAGTCCTCGGCGATGACCGAGAGCGTGTCGCCCCACTGCACGACCCGGATGCCCGTGGCCGACGACGACCCGGAGGACGAGGACGAGCCGGTTCCGGGGATGACGAGCCTCTGGCCCATGAACACCAGATCCGGGTCGGTGATGTTGTTGGCGGTCATCAGGTCGACGAGCGACACGCCGTTCTCGACGGCTATCTCCGAGAGGCTGTCACCGGCACCGACAATGACCACGGTCTCGGCCGCAGCCGGTCCGACCGCTGCCAGGGAAGCGGCCAGCAGGGCCACGACAAGGCCCACGGCACGCACCCGGTTGGACCGGTGGGCAGGCGTGCCGGGACAAGCGGGCACATCAGAGGTGATGCTGTCATCCACTCCCGTCAGGTCTCCAGGTCTGTGTGTTCATCGGCCGGTTGCGGACGTGCAGGACCTGCAGCGGGCCTGTTCAGCCCAGCCACCCGACGCGCCGGAAAGGCCCTGCTTCGCCCGGGGGCGAGTGTAGGGGTGGCATGCCCCCCGGTGAGGGAGGGCAAGACCCCGGGCATGGGCCTACTCAGCCCAGCGACTCGACGCCCCGGAAGTGCTCCACGGTCGCCGTCAGGCCATCGACCAGGCGCACCCTCGGCTCCCAACCGAGCACCGATCGGGCCATCCCAATGTCGGGGCAGCGACGCTGGGGGTCACCTCCGCGCTGGTCGGGAAGCGGCATGTAGGTGACCGAGCTGGAGGATCCCGTTACGTCGATGACCATTTCGGCGAACTCCGTAACCGTGACCTCGGTGGGTTCACCGATGTTGACCGGCCCACGACAGTCGCTGTCAAGCAGGGCAACCAGACCACCGACAAGGTCGGTGACGTGGCAGAAACTCCTGGTCTGTGTGCCGTCACCGTGGACTGTGAGCGAAAGACCGGCTAGTGCCTGAACTATGAACGTATTGACCACCCGACCGTCAAACGGAGACATCCGCTCACCGTAGGTATTGAAGATTCGTGCGATCGCCACGTCGGCCGCACGGTGATGGCCGTAGGAGACGGTCATCGCCTCGGCGAACCTCTTCGCCTCGTCATAACAACTGCGAGGGCCAACAGGATCCACACAGCCGGCGTAGTCCTCGCGCTGCGGATGTACCTGCGGGTCGCCGTAGACCTCGCTCGTTGACGCCAGCAGAAACCGAGCCTCGCAGGCTGTCGCCAAGTCGAGCAGACGCCTGTTTCCGACGCTGCCTGCCTCGAGAATCTCAATCGGCATTGTCGCGAAGTCGTCGGGCGAAGCCGGACTGGCAAAGTTCAACACAGCATCGAACCGACCCATCTCGGGCAGTCCGAGGGTTATGTCATGTTCGACCAACTCGAAACGGTCTTCTGTAGAGAGGTGCTCAAGGTTCTGACGCCGACCGGTGACAAACGAGTCAACCGCCACGACCGTGTCGCCCCGACCGAGGAACCTGTCGACGAGGTGCGAGCCGATGAACCCACCACCGCCTGCAACGAGAACCCTCATCGCCCAATGCCGTAGTAGTCAAAGCCACGGCCGGTCCAGGCATCCCTGTCCAACAGGTTGCGGGTGTCAACCAGACCCCTCCCCGCCATTAGAGCCGCCACGTCATCAGGTTCGACATCGGCGAACTCACTCCACTCGGTGAGCACCATGAGAACATCGGCGCCACCACACACAGCCAGCGGGTCTGTTCCCACCTCAACACGCTCATCAAGGCCCCCGCGATGGGAGGAAACCGTCGGGTCGAACGCCTGGACCGTCGCGCCACCAGCCAGCAACAGGTTGATCACCGAAAGGGCGGGCGAGTCCCGCATGTCGTCGGTACCGGCCTTGAACGTGAGACCCCAGACGGCGACCGTGCTACCTGCGAGAGCACCGCCCGCCGCCTGGCGAGCCTTTTCGGCGACCCGGCTGAACTGCTCCTCGTTGACCGCTATCACGCCTCCCAGGAACCGGAAGTCGTAGCCACCGCTCTCGGCGATGTGGAGAAGTGCACTGGTGTCCTTTGGAAAGCAACTCCCTCCCCAGCCCGGGCCCGGCTGCAGGTACTGGTGTCCAATGCGCCGGTCGTAGCCCAGGCCCATCACCACATCGCTGACATCGGCGCCCACACCCTCACAGACCGCCGCCAGGGCATTCACAAATGACAACTTCGTGGCCAGAAAGGCGTTGGCCGCGTACTTGATGGTCTCCGCTGACGCCGGGTCCGTTATCAGAACGGGCGCATCGACACCGGCATACAGTGAGGCGACCGTACGCGCCACGTCCGGATCGTCGCTGCCAATGACGATCCGGTCCGGTTCGAGGAAATCCCGGACCGCCGATCCCTCGCGGAGAAACTCAGGGTTGGAGACGACGGCCACATCGCCACGTTCCAGAAACCGCTCGACGACCCGGGTTGAGCCGACCGGGACCGTCGACTTGTTGACCACGATGGTCTCTGACGGCAGGGTCGTGGACAGCTCACGTGCGGCGGCCTCGATGTAGGACAGATCCACGGAACCGTCAACTCCCTGTGGTGTTGGCACACACAGGAACGCCGCCTCACAGTCGGAGACCGCTTCGAAAGACCCGACAACGAACCGCAGTCGTCCGTTGGCGATGCCCTCAACAACCAGGTCCCCAAGCCCCTCCTCGACGATGGGAACCTCCCCACGAGACAGACCTGCAACCTTCTCCTCATCGATGTCAGCACAGACCACGTGGTGCCCGAGATGAGCGAGACACGCTCCGGTGGTAAGACCGACATAGCCGGTGCCGATGATTGCCAGATGGGCCATGGGGCCTGATTCTCGCACGCCGGCAGGCCAATCCCACCGGACTACCCAACTGACATCAAACCCGTCGGACTACCGGTCAGCCGGCGGGCGGTTCGCTCACGTTCGGCATGCAGAGGCCGTCCAGTTCAGCGATCTGGATGCGGTCGCGGTTCTCCCACGTGACCTCGAGGTCGGGGTCACGCTGCAGCCTGTACTCACGGAACGACATGTCCATTGCGTCGAAGGCGACAAGCCGGCCAGACAGCCCCTCGCCAAGGCCAAGGATCAACTTGATGGCCTCGAGCGCCTGGATGGACCCGACGATTCCGGGCAGCACGCCCAGCACCCCGGCCTCGGCACAGCTGGGGGCGAACTCGGCCGGCGGGGCCTCGGGGAGCATGTCCCTGTAGGTGACGCCCTCCTTGGGGTCGAACACCGTGACCTGACCCTCGAATCGGAAGATGGAACCGTGCACGACCGGTATGCCCAACTTCACAGAGGCGTCGTTGAGCAGGTAGCGGCTGGGGAAGTTGTCGGCGCCGTCGACGATCACGTCGTAGCCCTCGAGGATGTCCATGATGTTGTCGGCGCCGAGGCGCACGTCGTAGGTGACGACGTTGACGTCGGGGTTCAGGGCGGTGAGGGTCTTCTTGGCCGAGTCGACCTTGCGGTCGCCGATGCGCTCCTGGTTGTGGAGGATCTGGCGCTGCAGGTTGGACTCGTCGACGACGTCCATGTCGATGATGCCGATGGTGCCCACCCCGGCGGCCGCCAGGTAGAGCGCCGCAGGCGACCCCAGACCACCGGCGCCGAGAAGCAGCACGCTGGCGTCGAGCAGGCCCAGCTGGCCCTCTTCGCCGATCTCGGGCAGCAGCAGGTGGCGCTGGTAGCGGTTGCGCTGGTCGGGGCTGAGGGTGCGCGGCGTGGACCAGTCGCGGCCCTCGTCCTTCCAGCGGTTGAAGCCACCGTCCATGGAGACCACGTCGGTGTAGCCGAGTTGGGCCAGGGTGTCGGCGGCAAACGCCGAACGCACACCGCCGGCGCACATGACCACTATCGGTTGGCTACGGTCGGCGAGGCGGCCCTCGATGCCGCTCTCGAGGGTGCCGCGGGGAATGTGCATGGAGCCCGGAATGGCGCCCTGCTCGTACTCGTCGGGCTCACGCACGTCGAGCAGCAGGTGGCCCTCGGCCAACAGGGCCTCGGCCCCGGCTGGATCGGTCTCTTTGATACGGCCCTTGGCGGCCGTGAGCAGTTCTCTGAAGGATGGCATGGTCGAAAGCCTACCTAGTTGGTCGGGATTAGCAATGTTGAAACCCGGACACGACCAGAAACATTCCCAACGGGCCTGTCCCCTGCCGGTCCCGGTTCAACCTGAACCCACCACGATACCGAGCACCTCGCTGATCGAGCCCAGCACCAACACGTCGGCCAGGTCATCCATGGCCGTCGGCTCACCGTTCACGATCACCACGCCCGCGCCGTGCCGGGCCGCCAGCGGCACCATGGCCGCCACCGGATACACCGACAGGCTGGTCCCCACCGCCAGCACCAGGTCACACGAGATCGCCGCCTGCTCGATGCGCTCCACATCGCCTGGAAAGAGGCTCTGACCGAAGCTGACGGTGGCCGACTTGAGAAGACCGCCACAGTCGGAGCAGCGCGGGTCGTGGTCGCCCGCCCGGACCCGCTCCAGTACCACCTCGATATCGTCGCGCCACTCACAGTCCAGACACATGGCCCGCCGCGTGGTGCCATGAATCTCCACCACCAGAGCCGGGTCGCTGCCGGCCGCCTGGTGAAGGCCGTCCACGTTCTGGGTCACCAGGGTGTCCACGATGCCGCGCTGCTCCAGGTGGACGAGCGCCCGGTGGCCGGCATTCGGGGCGACGTCGGGCCAGAGCTCACCCGACGCACGCATCTCCCACCGCTGCCTCCTGATCCCGGGGTCGGAGACGTAGTAGGAGATGTCTGACGCCTTCTCGGCCTCGGGGTTCTTCGTCCAGATGCCGTCGGGACCGCGGAAGTCCGGAATGCCGCTGTCGGTGGAGATGCCCGCACCGGTCAGCACGGCTATCCGGCTCGAGGCGTCCACCAGACGGGCCGCCCTGCCGGCCGCCTCCAGCGCAGCTTCCGGAACTGCTCCCGACCCCGATTCCGACCCCATCTCACCGAGCCTCGCGCACCTTTCCGAGAAAACCTGCCTCCACCCCTTGACATTGCATGAAACTACATGAAATAGTCCTACACATCCCCTCAGGACCTGCCCACCACCAGGAGCCAGACGTGCCATCCCAGCCCACGTTCCCCACCGACCACCTCCGCATCGAAACCTGGATCGACCCGGTCATCGACCGCCTCGGCCACGACCCCCGATCCACCTACGTGGAGACCTACTGGCTGGGCATCCTGGGCCCCAGCGCCTGCTGGCTGCTGCGCCGCCTCGCCGACGGCCTCGACCGCGAACCCGGCGGCTACGGCCTCGACATGGTCGACGCAGCCGCATCCATCGGCCTACGCCTCAACGGCGGCCGACACGCCCCCTTCATGCGAACCCTCGGCCGCATCTGCCAGTTCCGCATGGCACGCCTCGTGGACACCTCAACCCTCGAGGTGCGCCGCAACCTCCCGCCACTCACCCTCGCCCAGGCCGACCGCCTACCGGCACCACTGCGCGACGCCCACAGACTCGAGGCCGACACCACCAGAGCCGACCGGCGCTCAGACCAGGCCCGCAGGGCACGCCACCTGGCCCTCACGCTCGTCCAACTGGGCGAGGACCGCAGCGCCACCGAACGCCAGCTGCGCGAATGGCGCTTCAACGCCACCCTCTGCAACGAGGTGGCCGACTGGGCCTGGGAGGCCCGACGCAAGCTTGCCCGGGCAAAGACCCCGGTCACGGCCAGGCCGACACCAGCCAACGGACCCGTAGCCGTTCCCATCCCCGCCTCAACACCCACGCCCACTCCCACAACCACGCCCACACCCGACGATCCGTCGGCAGGCGAACCGTCACGCTCCCGCCCGGCACTCGACGGCGCCGCCTGACCGGCAGGGGTCGCCACCGGCCCGGCCCAGGTCCCCCTCCCTGGGGCCGGGCCGTGGCGACCCAACCCGTTCCGGACCTGAATCTGAACCTGAGCTAGTCGGACTCCACCTTCTGGAACGACGACACCAGCTCAACGAGCAGGCGCACACCGAAGCCGGTTGCGCCCTTCGTGCGCTCCTCCTCGTCGGCATCACTTGACGACGGCCCGGCAATGTCAATGTGGGCCCACGGGATGCCCTCGCCCACGAACTCGGCAAGCACCAGCCCGGCGGTGAGCGCACCCCCGTACTGGCCACCGATGTTCTTCATGTCGGCAACCGTGGAATCCAGCATCTTCCGGTAGTCGGCCGGCAGCGGCAGGTGCCAGACCCGTTCGCCGGTTGCCGCAGAGGCTGTCTCGACCTGAGCCACAAACCCGTCGTTGTTTCCCATCAGGCCGGCAATGCGCGGACCGAGGGCGACCATGCATGCACCCGTGAGCGTGGCCAGGTCGACAATGGCGTCGGGCCCGGCCTCACTGGCCACCGACAATGCATCGGCCAGCACCAGACGACCTTCGGCGTCGGTGTTGAGCACCTCGATGGTCTTGCCGTTGCGGATCGTGAGCACATCGCCCGGCCGTGTGGCATCGCCACCCAGCATGTTGTCGGTCATGGGCAGATAGGCCCGCACACGGCACCTCGGAGCCAGGACCGGCAGAACCGACATGGCGCCAACCACCGCAGCGGCACCAGCCATGTCCTTCTTCATGTCCATCATCCCGGTACCCGACTTGATCGACAGGCCGCCCGAGTCGAAGGTGATGCCCTTGCCGACCAGCGCCAGATCGCCAGTGCGCCTGGCAGCCGGCACGCCCTTCGGCGTGTAGGTCAACTCCACGAACCGCGGCGGGTTGGTCGACCCCCGACTGACACCCAGCAGGCCACCCATACCGGCCCGCCTGATGGCCGCCTCGTCGAGCACCTTGACCGTCATGCCGGCCTCCTTCGCCACCCGCCTCACCCTGTTGGCAAAGGCGGGAGCCGTGAGCGAACCACCCGGTTCGTTCACGAGGTCGCGGGCCAGGGTGACACCACCGGCAACCGTCACGCCGGTCTCGACGGCAGCCCGGATACCCGCAGCCGTGCTACCCACCAGGGTCACCTTCGAGAGGGAATCCCTCTCGCTGCCCGACCCGGCCCTTGACCGGTAGCCGAACCTGTAGAGGGCCAGGGTCATGCCCTCGACCACGGCGCGGGTCGCCCCGGCGGCATCGATTCCAGAGGCTGCAGCAAGGTCCGTTGCCACCGTCCTGTGCCTCCGCACGGCCCGGGCCAGATCGGCTGCGGCGTTACGCACCACATCGGTAGTCACATCGCCCACAGGTCCCAGGCCAACGACCGCCACAAGCCGATCACCAGCCGGGAGAACCTGCACCTGCCCGGCCCCGGCCGAAAAGCCGAGGCGCTTGAGGGAGCCGGAATCCAGCCCGTCGGACAGGTCGGCACCGAGGGCCTCCTCGGTCAGCCCGTAGGCCACCACCGCCACCCGCGAGGGGGCACTCCGGGCCGTGACAAAGGTTGGCGGGTTGAAGGTCGGCACTTGTGTTCTCCGGTTCGTCGGGTGTAGGGGTTGTCTCGAGTTCAGATGTCAGATGGTCGGGTCGGCTGGAACCGACCGGGTGGCTACCGGGCCGTCATCCTGCCACCGCGCGAGCGTCCACAGGAGGTCCGACAGGCGGTTCAGGTACGGCACCACGGCCGAACCATCGACCGCTGCCGACAACGACGCACGCTCGGCACGCCTGCAGACGGAGCGGGCCAGGTCCAGGCGGGCGGCCACCTCGTTCTGGCCGGGCACCACAAACTCGGTAGGTGGATCAAAGCGGGCAGACACCGTGTCGATCAGGGCCTCCAGGCGCTCGACCATGGCAATGGTGGGACGGCCATCGGCCTCGTCGAGGCGGGAGAGCTTCTCGGGGTTGCATGCCAGCTCGGCCATCACGACCCACAGGTCACGTTCGAGCCCCAACAACACATCGGCCAGGTCGGCTCGAGCCTCGCCACCGGCAACAGCACGGGCCAGGCCGATGCAGGCCTGAAGCTCATCGACATCGCCATAGGCGGTCGGCTGGGCGGAGTCCTTTGCCACACGACCGCCGTAGAGAAGGCCCGTGGAACCGTCATCGCCACCACGGGTGTAGACGCGGCGTGCCCCCTCTGGGGCCGTGTCCGGAGAGTCCTGAGCCATGGGCAGACGAGCCTACCGGCGGGCCCCGTTCCGAGACCCCGGTCCTCTCAGGCCAGGACCGCCCTGGCAACCAGGTCCATGCCGAAGGCGGTCAGGATCGCCAGGTACAAGAGCCCCGTAGCGGCCATGACCGCGCTGTACTGGCGTTCACGCAGGGCGGCCCACGCAAGCACCACCAGCGCAATGGTCGAGACCACGCATGCCGCCCAGAACCAGCCCAGCAGGCCGTTGTACCCGTCGTCGATCGTGCCGTTCAGAACCGAAACCATGCCCGTAGGCCACAACAGCACCGCCAACTCGAACGGCCACGCCAGACCCGTCCACCAGACAAGTTCAACAAGCGGCTCCCGGGTAAGGCCCGGCTGCACCAGATACCAGTGGCCCAACGACATGGCGTCGCTCACCGCCCCGAGGAATACCGCACCCACCAGCGTGCGGGCCAGCGACAACCCCAGGGGGCCGCCCGCATCGACCCCGGCGGCCACCAGCGCAACAAGGCCCAGAACAGGCGCAACCAGATCCAGGATGGGCGGGAACTCGGGAACGTCAGGGTCGAACCTGCGGGCCTTCTCACGGACGTCCACGTCGATGCCGGTCATCTCGGCGACCCGGGTGCTGCGCTGCTCCTCGACCACCCGCTGACCCGCCACACCGGCACGGCGCCGCAGGACCGACACGACAAGAGCCACGACCGTCGCCAGGACAACCCCGGCGGTTGCCGCCTCCCTCACCGGGACGGTGTTGAACATGAGACCAACCGCCAGCGAGCCGGCCGCCATCAGGCCGAAGGTGATCCGCATGGTCCAGCCGTAGCCGATGCCCACCTGACGACGCCGACCTGTGACCCACAACAGGAACAGGCCTCCAACCGCCCACTGCAGTAGGACCGTCGCCGGATCCAGGTCGATCACGCTCTCACCTCCACTGTGAGCACCGGCCTCAGCCGTCGACCACGGCCAGGCCGTGGTCAGCCACGTTCATGGCGTCGGGGCCGTCGGCCGCAGCAACCACGATGTCCTCGAGGCGTGCGCCCCACTCGCCCGGCACGTAGATGCCCGGCTCGATCGAGAACGCATGACCTGGTACCAGCGGCAGGTCGTTGCCGACAACAATGTTCGGGTGCTCGTGGGCCTCCACGCCGATGCCGTGGCCGGTGCGGTGAATGAAGAACTCTCCGTAGCCGGCGTCGTCGATAACACCGCGGGCGGCAGCGTCGACAGCCTCACACGGTGTGCCCACCGTTGCGGCAGCCACACCGGCCGCATGTGAGGCGAAGAGCACCTCGTAGAGCTCAGCGAAACCCGAAGTTGGCTCGCCAACATGCACACACCGGGTGATGTCGGAGCAGTAGCCGACACCGTCGGCATCAGCCATCGTGCCGCCGAAGTCGAAGAGCACCGCCTCGCCCGACCGGATCACCCGGTCACCGGCGTCGTGGTGGGGGCTGGCCGCATTGGGCCCAGAGGCCACGATGGCGAAGTTGACCTTGTGGTGGCCCTCCTCGACTATGCGGCGCCCGATCTGGGCCGACACCTCGGCCTCGGTGCGCCCAACCAACGGGATCTCCCCCGCCTGGATCTGGGCGGCAATTCGATCAACCGCCGACCCGGCGGCACGCAGGGCCTCGACCTCAGCGGCGTCCTTGACCGAGCGGATCGGGGCGGTCACCTCTGACGCACGGCTGAACCGTGCGCCGGGCAGCTCGGCAACCAGGTCGACGAGGAACCCGGCCCAGGTCTGGTCGCCCACGGCGACCGTGCCGGCAGAACCGATGAGCCCCGCTGCCAGAGCGATTGCGTCCTCGCCGTCCTTCCACGAAACGACCTCGAACACGTCGGGGCGCTCAACGACACGGGGCGCCTCGAGGAACGGAACGATCAGGCTGGCATCACCATCGCTCGGCACCACCAGAAGCGTCAGGCGCTCCAGCGGCATCGCCTCGTAGCCGCAGAAGTACGGCAGGTCTGCACCCACCGAGAGAACCATTACGTCGACGCCATGATCGGCCATTACAGACCTGGCACGGTTGAGACGGTCGGCGAACACTGCGTCAGGCTAGGGCGGTCAGGGACTCCCGGTGGCCGCGGCTAGCGCCGGGCCAACTCCACGGGCACCGCACCCGCAGCGTCGACAGCCTCACGTGCGTGGTAGCTGGACCTCGTGAGAGGGCCGGCCTCAACGTGTGCGATACCGAGGTCCCGACCGACCTCGGCCCAACGGTCAAACAGCGCTGGATCAACCCAGCGCTCCACCGGCAGGTGGTTGGTGGTGGGACGCAGGTACTGGCCGATCGTGACGATGTTGCAGCCCACCGCCGCCAGGTCGGCGAGGCAGGCCTCGACCTCGGCATCGGTCTCGCCCAGGCCCACCATGATCGACGACTTGGTCGTGAGGCCGGCCGCACGGGCACGAGCCAGAACCGACAGGCTTCGGGCGTAGCCGGCAGACGGCCGCACCCACCGCTGAAGACGGGCCACCGTCTCGATGTTGTGGTTCAACACGTCGGGCCGGGCATCAAAGATCGTGGCCAGAGCATCAGGGTCGCCCCTGCAGTCGGGAATCAGCACCTCGACGGCCGTTCCGGAACTGGCCTCCCTTACCGCGGCGATCGTGGCTGCGAACGCCGACGCCCCACCATCGGGACGGTCATCGCGCGCAACAGCAGTGACCACAGCGTGCGCAAGCCCCATGTCGGCCACCGCAGCCGCCACCCGCCCAGGCTCAAAACCATCCAGTTCACCGGGCCGACGGGTGTCGACCAGGCAGAACCCACACGCCCTGGTGCAGCGCTCACCGTTGATCATGAACGTGGCCGTGCCGTCATTCCAGCAGTCGAAGATGTTGGGACAGCCGGCCTCCTCACACACGGTCACCAGCTGCTGCTCACGCATCAGGCCCCTGAGGCGTCGGTACTCCGGGCCGGTGTCGAGAGGAACCCGCATCCACTCGGGCTTGCGCCCCACCGGAGGCCGCTCCCCCGGCCCCTGACCGCGGCTGAACGCACTCAGGTCGCTGACGTCGGAACGCCACGCCACATCGGCGCGCTCGACGGGACCCCTCGCCCACTGCGCCGCAGCACGCTCGACAACCAGGTCCACCACCTCGGCCATCGTGGCCTCGACCCCCTCGGCAGCCAGAGAGGTGACACCGAGGCCGGTGATTCCACACGGCACCATGCGATCAAAGAACGAGAGGTCCGGGTCCACGTTCAGGGCGAAGCCGTGCATCGTGCGCGCACGGGTCAACTTGACACCGATAGCCGCCACCTTGCGCGGGTTGGGCCCCTCGGGATCCACCCACACACCGGGATAGGGCTCCAGTCGACCCACATCGGCGAGACCCAGATCGCGACAAACCCCGATCAAAAGCTCCTCGACCGAACGCACATAGGCCACCGTGTCGGCCATGCCCCCACCACGCTTGCCCGGCAGGTGCAGGAGCGGGTAGCCGACAAGCTGGCCCGGACCGTGGAAGGTGATGTCACCACCCCGGTCAGCCACCTCGAGATCGGCACCCACCTCCTCTGGAGGAGCAAGGAGATTCTCGGTGGTGGCACGCACCCCCAGGGTGTACACGGCGTGGTGCTCCAGGAGCAGCAGGTGGTCGTCGGTGCCGTGCTCGTGGATGCCCCGCTGCAGGGCCAGCGCATCGCGGTAGCGCACCCTCCCAAGCCAGCGGACGCGAAACGGCCGGGCAACAAGAGGCGCAGCGCTGCTCAGAACTCGGACTCCCAGTTGCGGGTCTGGATGACCTCGCGCAACCTCGCCAGGAACGCCGCCGCATAGGCACCGTCGAAGGCCCGATGGTCCCACGCCAGGGCCAGCACACCCACCGAATGGATCGCCACCGACTCGACACCATCGTCGTCGACAACCACAACGGGTCTGCGGCTGATGCCGTCAGTCGACAAAATAGCCACCTGGGGCTGGTTGATGATGGGGAACTGGAACATCGTGCCGTACTGACCCGGGTTCGTGATGGTGAACGTGCCACCAGCCAGGTCGTCGGGAACCAGCTTCTTCGAACGTGCCCGGCCCGCCATGTCCACGATCGCCCGCGCCACCTCGGCAAGCGACATGTCTTCGACACCACGGATGACCGGAGCCAGGAGGCCCTCGAAATCAAGATCGACGGCCACCGCCAGGTTCACATCGCCGTGCACGATCAGCTCGCCGTCGCCCACGCTGGCATTGATCCGCGGAAAGTCGACCAACGCCTCAACGAGCGCCCGCACGATGAACGGCAGGTAGGTGAGGCTGTAACCCTCGGACTCCTTCCATGCCGCCCGGCGCGCCTGCCTGACCACCTCCACACCCTCGAAGTCGACCTCCATGGCGGTGAGAACGTGCGGCGACGTGGACTTGGAGGACACCATGCGCCGACCGGTGCTACGACGGATGGAGTTGAACTGCTCAGCCCGACCGGGGTTGTCGCGCAGGAAGTTCTCGACATCGGCCCGGGTGATGCGACCACCCACCCCCGTGCCCGCAACCCGGGCCGGATCGACACCGTTGTCAGCCAACAGGGCACGCACAACCGGTGAAAGCAGACGTGAAGAACCAGAGGAAGGGGCCGCAGACACCGATGGGGGTGCCGGCTCGGATACAGGATCAGCAGCAGGCTTCGGGGCAGGACTCGGGGCAGAGGACACAGCGGGTGCAGCCGGTGCAGGTGCCGCCGGAGCGGCAGCACCATCGTCGATCTCGAACCTGGCCAACAGGCCACCCACCTGCACCAGGGTGCCCTCGTTTGCCACGATCTCAAGCAGCACCCCGGCCACCGGCGACGGCACCTCGGAGTCGACCTTGTCGGTGGAGACCTCGTAGAGCGGCTCGTCGAGCGCCACGTGGTCGCCAACCCGCTTGAACCACCTCGTGACAGTTCCCTCGGTAATGGCCTCGCCGAGTTGGGGAAGGAACACGTCGGTCATCAGCACACCACCTCAGCCGTGCAGCGAGCGGCCTGTCAACGAGAGAACCGTCTCGCCGAACAGTTCGCTCAGGGTCGGATGGGGCTGGATGTGGGCCGCCACGTCATCGACGGTGGCCTCCCAGCTCACGGCCAGGTACCCCTGGCCAAGCTGCTCGGTAACCCACGGGCCCACCATGTGCACACCCAGAATACGGCCAGCGCGGCCATCGGGACCAGCCTCGGCAATCACCTTCACTAGGCCATCCGTATCACCCACGATCATGGCCCGGCCGTTGCCGACAAACCTGTGCGACGACACCACCACCTCGTGGCCAGCCTCCCTGGCAGCCGCCTCGGTCAGGCCTGCAAACGCCACCTCGGGGTGTGTGTAGATGCACCACGGCACAGCAGCAGGGTCGAGCGGAAGCGGAGCCTCGCCCAGAAGGTCCTTCACGACGAACATGCCCTCGGCGAACGCCACGTGGGCCAACTGCGGTGTGGCGACCACATCGCCCACGGCATACACACCGGGCTCACCTGTGAGCAGGCGGTCGTCGACAGAAATGAACCCCCGCTCGTCGACCTCGACCCTGGTGCCCACCAGCCCCGCCGCATCCCCACGCGGGCTGCGCCCAACAGCAACGACCACAAGATCAACCTCAACCTGGTCGTCGCCGAAGCTGACCACGGTCGAACCACCCGACGGCTCATGCCCGGAAACCGACACACCCGTGTGCACGCTGATGCCACGACGCCGGAACGAACGACGCACGGCCTTGGCAACATCGGCATCGCAATCCACCAGGATCTCGGGCAGAGCCTCGAGCACCGTGACCTCGGACCCCAGGTCGGACAGCATCGAGGCGAACTCGCAGCCGATGGCCCCACCACCGACTACCACCACCCGGCCGGGCACCTCGGTGATCGACAACAACTCGTCGCTCGTGACAACCAGTTCGCCATCGACCTCAAACCCGCCAATCGTCCTGGGCGAGGACCCCGTTGCCAGCACCACATGAGCCGCCTGCAGCGTGGACGTACCCTCCTGCTCACCGCCCACACCGTGCTCAACCGTGACCGTGTGGTCAGGACCCAGGCGACCGGTGCCGTCATAGACGGTGACGCCACGACCCGACAGAAGCGACCCGAGGCCCTTGAACAGGTTGTCGATGACACCCCTCTTGCGCTCCTGGCTGACCGCCAGATCGACGGTGGGCTCACCGCCACCCGCATCGACACCGAACTCCGAGGCCCCCCTCACCGCCCGCAGCACCGAAGCCGTCTCGAGCAGCTCCTTGGCGGGGATGCAACCAACATGCAGGCAGGTGCCACCGATCAGGTGCTCCTCGACGAGGCCCACGTCGAGGCCGGCCGAAGCTCCGTAGAGGGCAGCCGCATAGCCGGCCGGCCCGCCGCCGATGACAACCAGGTCGTGGCGCGTCACGCTGACACCAGAACCTGAACGGCGAACGCCATCAACAACGCCATCCCGCACAGCAGGGCAGCCAGAATCAACAGGCGCGTGCTCACACGCAGGACCGTAACGGGCCTAGGGTCGCGGCGTGCGCCGAATGCCCTATCTGCCTGCCACCCTCCTCAGCGTCGCCCTGGTGGCCGCCGCCTGCGGCAACAGCACCGAAACGACGGCACCGACAGCGACCGCCACAACATCCCCGGTCACAACATCCCCGGTCACCACCTCGCCCACGGGCACTCCTGTAATCCTGGACTGGGAAGCCACCCTCATCGGAGGCGGCACCATCAACGGCGCCGACCTGGCCGGAGGCGACACCCTCTTCTGGTTCTGGGCACCCACCTGACCGATCTGCAAGGCCGAAGCCCCGACGGTCGTTGAGGTCGCAGCAGAAGCCGACTACACCCTCATAGGCGTGGCAGGCCTGGCCCCCAACGAAGACGGCCTCGCCGCAGTCGAGGAATGGGGAATCGGTACCTTCCCAAACATCGCCGACCGCGGCCCAATCTGGTCACGCTTCGGCGTCTTCGGCCAACCGGCCGCCATCGTCGTGACAGCCAACGGGGGCGTGCTCGGTCACCTTGGTGCCCTCGACAAGGCTGGCTTCCAGGAACTGATGGACCGGGCCCGCGCTGCCTGACCCTCGTCCCGCGGGCTTCTTGACTTTCCACGGCTGTGGGCGTCGTCGGGCACGGTTCGCTCGCTAGATGCTCGCTCATCGGGTACACCCCCTGCCATCCAGCCAGACGTCTCGGTCCTCACGACGTGCACTGCGTTCCAACCGCTGCGTGGCCACCCACGGCTCTGGGCGTCGTCGGGCACGGTTCGCTCGCTAGATGCTCGCTCATCCGTACCCGACACCGCCCTCCCCACACCAGCCAGAAGCAGGAAGACCGACAGAGACCCCCCCACAAAACCCCCCCAACAGGAGGGGCAAGCTGCCTCGCTATTGGGTGGGGGGGTA
>Ga0187833_10002457_pt1 | contig 19836 bp, 17 predicted proteins | sample ETNtaG_37_FD_167968 | JGI IMG/M metagenome (GOLD analysis project Ga0187833, IMG submission 167968) | Marine microbial and viral communities from oxygen minimum zone, Eastern Pacific Ocean - ETNP2014_SV_400_PacBio MetaG (Illumina Assembly) | ecosystem: Environmental > Aquatic > Marine > Hypoxic...
CATGAGGCGAGCGTGCAAGCCCATATGGGAATCCCCCATCTCACCCTCAAGTTCTGCCCGCGGCACCAGCGCTGCGACGCTGTCTATCACCAGCACGTCCACTGCCCCCGAACGCACTAAAGTATCAGTGATCTCCAGTGCCTGTTCCCCGGCGTCGGGCTGGGAAATAAGCAAATCATCCACATTAACGCCGAGCTTGCGCGCATAGGCCGGGTCCAGCGCGTGTTCGGCATCCACGAAGGCGCAAGTGCCATCGATTTTCTGGGCCTCTGCCACCACATGCAGAGCCAGGGTGGTCTTGCCAGACCCTTCCGAGCCATAGATCTCCACCACGCGGCCACGAGGCAACCCGCCAATACCGAGCCCGATGTCAAGACCCAGCGAGCCGGTGGGGGTAGATTCCACCTCCATCACGCCTTCATGCTGTCCAAATTTCATGATGGAGCCCTTACCGAAGCTACGCTCGATCTGTCCCAGCGCCACTTCGAGAGCCTTTTTCTTGTCCATGTCGTCCTTGTCAACCAAACGGATTGCCGCCTCGGCCATGTCTGCCTCCATCTTATTTCACAGGGATGAAAATCAATCAATGCACCACTCAATAACCTACAATGTACATGTTTTGTTCTCATCTACAAGAGAATATTTCAAGAACATTCGTCCGAATAGAGCCGGAATTGTTTCGACACGACAATGTCTGGTAAACGCACAGCGCCGGAGTGGCCACCTCTGGGAACGGGTCCAGGACACTTGTTAAGCGGCTACCATGTTCTCAGTCTCGCTTTCCACCACGATGTGGAAAGGTTAGTCGTCGCGGTAGGTTTTTTCCATCTGTTCGTGACGTTCCTGGGCTTCAATACTCAGGGTGGCGATGGGTCGCACCTCGAGCCTCTGCAAACTGATGGGTTTGCTAGTTTCCTCACAAAAACCGTATGACTTCTCCTCGATACGCTTCAACGCCTCGTTGATCTTGGTGATCAGTTTGCGCTCGCGGTCGCGAGTGCGAAGCTCGAGGGCGCGATCGGTCTCAAGCGAAGCACGATCGGCGACGTCCGGTTCCTGAGGACTGTCCTCTTGGAGGTGTTGAATGGTTTCGTTCGACTCTTGGAGGAGTTCCTCGCGCCAGCATTCCAGTTTCTGGCGGAAATATTCAAGTTGCATGGGATTCATAAAGGATTCTTTTTTTGTAGGTCGATAATCCGGCGGAAGCAGTGGTCGCATTGATGCCCTCGCTTTACCATGGTTATTTTTGCGGTGGAGTATATGTATCTCTTGGTCAGGTCTCAACAGTGATGTTTACCGCAGAGAAAAAAATTTATCTGAAAAAAATATTTTAGAATCAATGTGTTGTAAACTGTAGCGCAAGATTTTTCATACGTGATGACCCGGTCCCATGAATAGCTGTTTTCCCCACCTAACAGTCTTACACCGCCTGTTTATGGCGCCCACGGGATTGACAAGGTTGTGGCACAGTCCAATGGTAAGCGCCGAAGCATGAAACAAAACACCCCAAAGCGTGATGGCGTGCCCCCTCATCCCAAGGGACTGCGGGCAAAACGCCAAGCCTTTTACGATGTCCAGAATCTCCTCGGCGACTTGCCCCGGAAACGCGACATGCTGCTGGAATTCCTCCACCTGGTGCAGGATGAATTCCACTGCCTTTCGGAATCCCATCTGGTGGCGGTGGCCCATGAACTGAGGCTTTCCTTTGCCGAGGTCTACGAGGTCGCCACCTTTTATGCACATTTCGACGTCATCAAGGATAACGAACCAGCGCCGCCATTAACCGTCCGGGTCTGCGACAGCCTCACCTGCGAGATGAGCGGCGCAAAGAAGCTCCTTGGCTCGTTGATCAAGGACAGTGGGAAAAAGTTCCGGGTCGTACGGGCGCCGTGCATGGGACGATGCGACCTAGCCCCAGTGGCCGAGGTGGGCAGGAATCATATCACCAGAGCTACGATCAAATCCGTACGCACCGCCATCTCCGAAGGCCATACCGCCACAAAAATTCCCGATGCCAAGCTTTTCGAAACTTATAAAAAGAACGGTGGTTATACCCTTCTCCAGGACTGTCTGGCGGGAGAGCGCACCCCTAACGGGCTAATCAAGACCCTCGAAGGTTCCAAGCTGAAGGGCATGGGGGGCGCTGGGTTTCCCGCCGGAACGAAATGGAGATTCGTACGCAAGGAACCAGGCCCGCATTTGATGACCGTTAATGCCGACGAGGGGGAACCCGGCACCTTCAAGGATCGTTTCTATCTCGACAGAGACCCCCACCGCTTCCTCGAAGGCATGCTGATCGCGGCCTGGGCGGTGGAAGCCACCGACGTCTACATTTATCTACGCGACGAATATCCCGGCATCTATAAATTATTAAAGCAGGAAATTTTCAAGCTTGAGGCCACCAAGCTCACCACCGCTACCCGCATCCACCTGCGACGCGGTGCCGGTGCTTATATCTGTGGCGAGGAATCGGCAATGATGGAGAGCATCGAGGGCAAACGCGGCTTGCCGCGCCACCGTCCTCCCTACGTATCCACGGCAGGCCTATTCGGACGCCCCACGCTAAACCACAATGTAGAAACCCTACACTGGGTACGCGATGTGGTAGAAAAGGGTGCAGACTGGTTCGCTAGTCAGGGGCGCAATGGGGGTGAGGGCCTGCGCAGCTACTCCATCTCCGGGAGGGTCAGAGAGCCTGGCATGAAACTGGCGCCATCCGGCATCACCATGAATGAACTGCTGGAGGAATACTGCGGTGGCATGGCCAAAGGGCATAAATTTAAAGCCTACCTTCCCGGCGGCGCCTCAGGCGGGATTTTACCCGCATCCCTGGCTGACATTCCCCTGGATTTCGGCACCCTGGAAGAGCACGGCTGCTTTATCGGATCAGCGGGCATCATAGTACTTTCGGACAAAGACAACATCCGTAATGCTGTTCTAAACCTCATGAGTTTTCTCGCCAATGAAAGCTGTGGCCAGTGCACACCATGTCGGGTGGGGACAGAAAAGGCGGTGAAGCTGCTTGAAGCTAAAAAGTTGAACCGTCCTCTGATGAGGGAACTCTGTGCCACCATGGCCGACGCCTCCATTTGTGGACTGGGTCAGGCCGCTGGCAATCCCATGTTGAGCATGATGAAGCATTTCAACAAGGATTTCGCATGAGCAAAACTATCGCCTTTACCATTGATGGCAAAAAGGTCGAGGCAGCGCCAGGCGAGACCATCTGGAAGGTAGCCGAACGTCACGGAATCCTCCTGCCCCATCTTTGTTACAAACCGGCGCCGGGTTACCGGCCCGACGGCAACTGTCGCGCCTGTATGGTGGAGATTGAGGGTGAGTTGGTTCTCTCTGCATCCTGCATCCGCACGCCAACGCCGGGCATGAAGGTCAAGACCAAAGCCGAACGCGCCGTGAAAGCCCGCAAAATGGTAATGGAGCTCCTTCTCGCCGATCAACCCCACAGAGACAAGGCCCATGACGATGATTCCCATTTCTGGCATATGGTCGATGCCGTAGGCGTAGATAAAAGCCGCTTTCCCTCCCGCGAGATGCCGCCCCCAGATAACAGCCACCCTGCCATAAGCGTGCAACTAGACGCCTGCATTCAGTGTGGGCTATGCACCCGCGCTTGTCATGAAGTTCAAGTCAACGACGTCATTGGCGTGGCTTTCCGCGGGGCGAAGTCCAAAGTCGTCTTTGATTTCGACCACCCCATGGGGGATAGCACCTGCGTGGCCTGTGGTGAATGTGTCCAGGCTTGCCCTACTGGTGCGCTCATGGAGGCCACCCGGGTTGAGAAAGATGGTAGAGGGTCCATCAAAGCCGATACCAGAGTGGATAGCCTGTGTCCCTATTGTGGCGTCGGCTGCCAGCTCACTTTCAACGTGCGCGATGGCAGGTTGCTCTCGGTGGAAGGCCGCAACGGACCGGCCAATCACAACCGGCTCTGCGTCAAGGGAAGGTTTGGATTTGACTATGTGCACCATCCCCACCGCCTCACCAAGCCCTTGATCCGCAAAGCCGGGATACGAAAAATCCCCGACGAACCATTCAATCCAGCCGATCCCTTTGCTAATTTCCACGAGGTCTCGTGGGAACAGGCGCTGGACGAAGCCGGTGGTGGATTTCGGCATCTGCGCGACCGCGAGGGGACCCGGGTGCTGGCTGGATTCGGCTGTGCTAAGGGCTCCAACGAAGAGGCGTATCTGTTTCAGAAGCTGGTGCGCACCGGATTCCGCAACAACAACGTGGACCATTGCACCCGTATGTGCCACGCATCGAGTGTAGCCGCGCTGATGGAAACTATCGGCTCCGGTGCAGTGACAGCGCCGGTTTCGGAATGTCTCAATTCCGAAATTATTTTCGTGATCGGTGCTCGCCCAGCCCAGAACCACCCAGTGGCTGCCACTTTCATCAGGAACGCGGTGAAGAGCGGGGCCACCCTCATTGTGGCTGACCCCCGCAACCAGGCCCTAAGCCGCCACGCTAAACACATGCTGCAGTTTCGGCCTGGCACCGATGTGGCACTTCTCAATGCCATGATTCACACCATCATCAAGGAAGGCTTAGTGGATTCCAATTATATCAAGACCCGTACCGAAGGCTTTGAAGATCTGAAGAAATACACCGCCTACTTCACGCCCGAGGAAATGTCCGCTGTCTGCGGCATCGCCCCCGACACTCTGCGCGATGTGGCCCGCCTTTTCGCCAAGGCCAAAAGCGCCATGATCTTCTGGGGCATGGGCGTTTCCCAACATGTGCACGGCACAGATAATGCGCGCTGCCTGATATCGCTGGCTCTAATTACTGGCAATATCGGCAAACCCGGTGCCGGGCTCCACCCCCTACGCGGCCAGAACAACGTCCAAGGCGCCTCCGACATGGGGCTAATCCCCATGGTCTATCCAGACTATCGGTCTGTAACGAAGCCTCAAGAGCGGGAATTCTTCGAGAAGTTCTGGGACACACCGCTCAACCCCGACGAGGGCCTGACGGTAGTGGAGATCATGGACGCCATCCGTAAGCGTGAAATCATGGGCCTTTATGTAATGGGTGAGAACCCAGCCATGTCCGACCCCGATACGCTACACGCGCGCGAGGCCTTGTGCCAACTCGAACATATGGTGGTCCAGGATATCTTCATGACAGAAACTGCCTTTCTCGCTGACATCATCTTGCCTGCTTCGGCCTTCCCTGAAAAAGATGGTACCTTCACCAATACTGACCGCCGTGTGCAGATGGCCCATCAGGCTATCGAACCGCCGGGAAACGCCCGCCAGGACTTATGGATTATTCAGCAGATGGCACGTCGTCTCGACCTCGACTGGAACTATGACTCCCCGCGCGAGGTCTATGAGGAACTGCGCCAGTGCATGCCCTCTATTACTGGCATCACCTGGGAACGCTTGGAGAAGAAAGGCGCCGTCACTTACCCCTGTAAGAACAAGAGTGATCCCGGACAGGAAGTTATCTTCGGTGACTCCTTCCCCACTGAAAACGGCCTAGGCAAGCTAATACCGACGGAGATCATGCCACCCGATGAAACCCCCGATAATCACTTCCCTATGGTGCTCACCACGGGGCGACTTCTCGAACATTGGCATACCGGCTCTATGACCCGACGCACCTACGTTCTTGATAGCCTTGAACCTGAGGCCACAGTCCACCTTTCTCCAGCTGATATGAGCCGCTTTAGGCTCAAGCACGGCGACTGGGTACGAGTCTCTACACGGCGTGGATCCATTGAACTAAAAGCTCGTTCAGACCGTCAGATTCGCATCGGGATGATCTTCATTCCCTTCTGCTTCCGCGAAGCTTCGGCCAATGTACTCACCAACCCAGCGCTGGACCCCTTTGGAAAAATTCCCGAACTCAAATACTGTTCGGCTCGAGTGGAAAAATTGGACGGCGAACAAGTTTCCGGCAAGACGGCAACATAGCTACCACGACAGAACGGCTATCAAAAAAGGGCGGTCCTTACGGGCCGCCCTTTTCTTTAATATAAAGCGCGCAGAGACTTAAACGGTATCGTCGTCCATTTCCTTCTGGGTCATGTGGTGCTTCTCGTGCACCGGCTTCACCATCCAGTTGGAAACGAGCGCGATGGCCAACAAGGCGGCCATAGCAAACATGGTGGTGTTATAGAGGGTGGCCGAGGGGTCCTGGGTGCCCGCGGGCGCAACCTCCATGAGCTTGGAAATAGTCACGGTCTTGGCCTCCACCAGTGCAGCAAGCTGATCCTTGCCCGCACCGAAAGCGGACTCGAAAACTGAGGGGTCTGTCATTGCAGCCAGTTTCTGAATGGCGTTGTCCACTGAAACCTGGCGCAGTTGGGTAATGGCCAACGGTCCCAGAACGCCCGCCGTGCTCCAGGCGGTGAGAAGACGCCCATGAATGCCGCCCACGTGGAAGGTGCCAAAAATATCAGCGAGATAGGCGGGAATAGTGGCAAACCCGCCACCATACATGGTGAAGATAATCATGGTGGCAGCATAGAATGTCACCAGCCACATCACTTCCGGCGAAGCACTAACCTGCACCGCGCTATAGGGTATGGAAAGGTAGAGTGCGATGCCCAGGACGAAAAAGATGCAATAGGTTATCTTGCGGCCCATGAAATCGGACATGCTGGCCCAGAAGAGCCGCCCGCACATGTTAAAGACGCTAACCATCACCACATAGGTGGCGGCAAAGGTGGCGTCCACGAGAAGTGGCAGGGTGGTGCCAAAGATTTCCGTCATCATAGTCTTGGCTACGCCAAGCACGCCGATACCTGCGGTCACGTTGAAGCACAGTACGATCCACAGAAAATAGAACTGCGGTGTCTTCAGGGCCTCGTCGATATGGACGTGGTTCTTGGTCATCATCTTTTTTGCGGCATGGGCCTCGTCTGGCGGGGTCCAGCCCTCGGGCGCCCAGCCCTCCGCTGGTACGCGGTACGAGAACGCCGCAATCGTCATTACCACGAAATAAATGGCGCCCAGAGTAAAGAAGGCCTGCGCCACCCCGGTCGACCCGGTCCCCACCAGATACACGCCTTCGGGCCCGGGCGTGATCATGTTTGATACGTCATTGGCGCCCACCACAACCACTTCCTTCATCTGGCCGGCGATATCGGCGAAGCGCTTTCCGCCTTCGGTAATCAGGTCCACAGCATCCACCGAGCCCAGGAATTCGGGTGCCTTGTAATAGAGATGGATGAAATATTCCTTCAGTGGCGCGCCGATCATGGCGCCACCGCCGAACCCCATGATGGCCATGCCGGTGGCCATGCCGCGGCGGTCGGGGAACCAGCGGATGAGCGTGGCAACGGGCGAAACGTAGCCCAGGCCCAGCCCACAACCACCGAGGACGCCATAGCCGAGATAAATCAGCCACAACTGATGGGTCAGGATGCCAGCGCCGCCGACCGCGAAACCGCCGCCCCAGCAACAGGCGGCCACGAACCCCACCATGCGGGGACCAACCCGTTCCAGCCAGTGCCCGGCGAAGGCCGCCGCCAGCCCCAGAAAAACGATAGCTACGGAAAAGATCCACACCACCTCTCCCAGGTTCCAGTCTACAGCGGCAGGTGCGGCCACGCCGATGGCCTTGATCAGTGCCGGGTTGAAGATACTCCAGGCGTAGACCGAGCCGATACACAGGTGGATTGCAATCGAGGCTGGCGGCACCTTCCAGCGGTTAAAGCCGGGTCTGGCGATAATATGCTTCTTGGAAAGAATTTCTACGAAATGCGCTAACAATCCCGACACGGAGTTTCCCCTCCCCAAAATGTTTCCTCACGCCCGGCGGCCTGACGACGTGGCGGTCTCATTAATTGCGCCTGAGAATGGCAAATCCCTCGATGGCTGTCCACAGAAAGACTGAAGCCCCTACCTCATAAGGAATGCAGCAATCTCTAAATCCTCAGGACTGTTGGTGTTAAAGAAAGGATCGAAAGGCGCCACGGGAAAATCGGCAACGGCAAGATTATAGCGCCCGGTCCATATATCTACCTTGCGCACACCCTCCTCAACCATGGCATGACGCAGTTCGCCGTGCAGGCGCACCGGCCACAGGGCGAAAACCGGATGCACCCGTCCACCGGAACTAGCACAGGCCACATCCGCCCCCTCTTCTTCCACTGCCTGTTTCAGTCTGGCCACGAGATCTTCCGGAAAAAAGGGCGCGTCGGTGGCAAAACTCACCACCCAGGAACAGTCCGGAGCCTCAGCCACGGCCCATTCCATGCCCGTCAGAACTCCCGCCAGTGGTCCAGCGTTTCCTTCCACCACATCGCCGGCTATAGGAAGGCCAAAGGCAGAAAGGCGGGCTGTATCGCCATTGGCATTGAGGAGGAGCGCGCCCACCTGAGGACCGGCGCGGTCAATGACGTGTTCGAGAAGAGTCTTGCCACCCAGTTTCCGCAGGCATTTGTCGCCTCCGCCCATGCGTCGCGCCAGCCCTCCTGCCAACAGAACCCCAGCCACAGACAGGTCAGATTCCGGTTTAGGAAGAGTAGATTTAACCGGCGAAGGCGCCATCTCTGTCCTCATTTTCTTCCATCTCCCCACCGTCATAAATGATGCGATCCTCTCCAGAAAGAACGATGAAACGCTTGCCGCGAACGCGGCCGACCAAGGTCAGACCTGCGCGACGGGCCAGATCTACCCCCCAAGCGGTGAACCCGGAGCGTGAAATAAGGACGGGGATGCTCATCTGCACCGTCTTGATGACCATTTCACTGGTGAGCCTTCCCGTGGTGTAGAAGATTTTCCCCCGTGCCAGAATATTCTTGAGGAACATATAACCGGCGATTTTGTCGATGGCGTTATGACGTCCCACGTCTTCCATATAGATTAGCGGCCGATCTTCCTCGCACAGCACACAGCCGTGGATACCTCCAGCCTTGAGGTACAGGCTGGGAGCAGTATTAATCCTTTTGTTCAGCGTTCTCAGCCACGAAGTTTTCAGCACCGCATCCTCGGGCAGGCGAATGGAATCAAATTTTTCCATTAGGACGCCAAAAACGGTGCCCTGGGCGCAGCCTGAGGTCAGGGTCTTTTTTTTAAGCTTGTCCTCGAAATCGGTCTCGCGCTCCGTCCGTACCACCACCACTTCCAGATCTTCGTCCACATCAATACCGGTAATGACGTCGTCGGCGTGTAGCATATTCTGGTTAAGCAGATAGCCTACAGCGAGGCAATCGGGATAGTCGCCTATAGTCATCATGGTGACGATTTCCTGATTGTTGAGGAACAGGGTCAGGGGGCGTTCCATGATTACATCGAGATCCACCTCACGGCCTTCATGATCCCGTCCCGAGACCTGGCGAGTAAGTCTCGAATCGTTAGGATCAGGCTGGACTATAAACTTGCTCATAGGTGAAATATGGCCTGTTGCGCTTTCCGTAACAAGGAACATGAGGCCAGGTGGGCTCAGGACTCCCCTTTCCTTCTCCGCATAGCAAACCATTTAAACGTTCCTTTTTATCCAAGCCTGACTTATGACCTGACATATGCAAAAAAGACCAAAACTGACCACACTTTCTAATAGTGCCGCGCTATGAACGATTTTCACGATGCCTTCATAGAAGCCTTTTCCTTGATTTTCGACCTCGACGCCGATCTCGTGGAGATCATCAACCTGTCGTTGAAAATCACGTTTTCCGGAGTAGCACTCTCGGCACTCATCGGCCTGCCGCTGGGGGCCGCGGCAGCCCTGCTGCGGTTCCCCGGACGTGGAACCGTTGTTGTACTACTAAACGCTTTAATGGGTCTGCCCCCGGTGGTGGTTGGGTTGGTGGTTTATCTCCTACTTTCGCGGGCTGGGCCTTTCGGCGTATTGGGACTTCTATTCACGCCCACGGCCATGATCATTGCCCAGTGTTTCCTCATCACCCCCATCATCGCCGCACTCACGCGCCAGACTACCGCCGACCTATGGGATGAGTACTCCGACCAGCTGCGTTCCCTTGGCGCCACTCCGGCACGCGCAGTGCCCACTCTTCTCTTTGACGCGCGGGTGACTCTTCTTACCACCATCCTCGCCGGGTTCGGACGTGCGTTCGGTGAGGTAGGCGCGGTTATGCTAGTTGGCGGTAATATCGCACACAGCACTCGAGTCATGACCACGGCTATCGCGCTGGAAACCAGCAAGGGCGACCTACCCCTTGCACTGGGGCTGGGTATGATTCTGCTGCTGCTGTCACTGGTTATCAACGGCGGAGCCTATGTGCTAGGGGACATGGCACGGAGAAAGCTGAAATGACGGCGTCAATCCTGCCCCTGGTCCTTGACAAACTCTGCTTCAACGCTCGCGGTGAACGCTTGATCCACGACCTTACAGCGACGCTGCATGGCGGCACACGCACCATTCTGCTTGGCCCCAACGGCGCCGGGAAAAGTTTGACTCTTCGTCTCGCACACGGCCTGCTCTCTCCCAGTTCCGGTTCCGTGCGTTGGGAAGGCAGCAGCGCGCAGGCCGCCCATGAACGACAGGCCATGGTTTTCCAACGCCCAGTCATGCTGCGCCGATCGGCAGCGGCAAACGTGGATTACGCCCTGAGTCTGCGCGGAATAGGGCGGCGCGCACGACGCCCCCTGGTAGAGGAGGCCCTGGCACGAGCGGGGCTGGGCGATATGGCCAAGCGCTCGGCACGGGTTCTGTCGGCCGGGGAACAACAGCGTCTGGCCTTGGCTCGGGCCTGGGCGGTGAACCCAGAAGTACTGTTTCTTGACGAACCCACGGCCAATCTCGATCCCGCGGCTACCCGTGCAGTGGAAGAAATGATCGCTGCCATTCACGAATCTGGGGCTACTATCATTATGACCACCCACGACTTGGGCCAAGCACGCCGCGTGGCCGACGAGATTCTATTCCTGCATCGAGGACATCTTATGGAACAGATGACAGCAGAGACTTTCTTCGCTAGACCGCAAAGTGCGGAAGCGCAAGCCTTCCTCAAAGGTGACCTGCTGTGGTGACCACGCCGTGTCCTTTAAGTTCCGGCACAGGTGCGCCATTATTGCGCCTTCCGGCGCGAGGCTGAGCCCGTAACCCATTGCCCCTAAAAAATTTAGGGGTGAAAATCCACCTTCGCCAAATTACATCATTAACTGAGAATTGACGTATAATCGGAGACGCGTAGTGTGGACCTCCCCCTGACGAGAAGTGAAGGTCGGAAAAGCCATGTTTGACCATTTTGGCAGAGAAGTCAGTTATCTGCGGGTGTCCGTAACGGACCGCTGTGATTTCCGCTGCCAGTACTGCATGGCCGAGAATATGGATTTCCTACCTAGGACAGATCTCCTTTCCTTAGAGGAGCTCGACCGCGTGTGCTCGCTCTTTGTCCGTCTCGGCGTTAGCAAGCTTCGGATCACAGGTGGCGAGCCCCTTGTCAGACGCAATATCATGTGGCTGTTCACCCGCCTTGCCCGTCACCTAGAAAGCGGTAATCTGAAAGAACTGACCCTTACCACCAATGCCAGCCAGTTAGCTCGCTTTGCCGCCGATCTCCACGCTTGCGGCGTGCGCCGTGTCAATGTCTCCCTCGACAGTCTCGATCCCAGAAAATTCTCCCAGATCACTCGCGGCGGTAATTTCGAGCAGGTTCTAGAGGGCATCACCGCCGCCCAGCGCGAAGGGTTACAGGTCAAGATCAATATGGTGGCGCTCAAGGGTGTGAACGAGGATGAAATCGACACTATGTTGTCTTGGTGCGGCGACATGGGCTTCGACATGACCATGATAGAAGTCATGCCAATGGGCGATGTGGGAAGCGAACACACCGAGCAATATCTTCCGCTTTCCCTTGTCCGCGCTCGACTGGCGGAGTGTTGGACTCTCACCAACGTGGATTACAAAAGTGGCGGCCCCGCGCGTTATGTGAAGGTGGGTGAAACCGGGAGGCGGCTCGGCTTTATTGCGCCGCTGACCCATAATTTTTGTGAATCCTGTAACCGCGTGCGGTTAACCTGCACCGGACAGCTTTATACGTGCCTAGGACGCGAGGACAGCGCAGACCTGCGCGCGCCGTTGCGAGAAGATGATTCTAAAGATGGTTCCTACGCAGCACTGGAATCGGCCATTACCGGCGCCATCGCCCGCAAGCCCGAAGGCCACGACTTTGTCGTAAATCGCCGCGACACCGAATCGACCCTAGACCGCCACATGAGTGTCACCGGGGGATAGAGCGGGATAGCGGCCTTAAAAGGCCTCTTGTATCACCCTCTTCTGTGCGGCACCTCCCCTGCGCTATACTCCGTGCCTTAATTTCATCCCCCCTTCAAGCCGCAGGGAGAACACCGCGTGAGCAAGGTTAAATCCCCCTCTATCGCCGTGATCGCCGCCGACACACCGGCAGCGCAGGAAGCGCTGACTGAGCTGGAGGCACGCTATTCTCTTGTACCCCCGGAAGAGGCCGACGTGATCGTGGCCCTAGGCGGTGATGGCACCATGCTGGAAACCCTACACCGCTACATGGACCACAAGACACCTATATATGGCATGCACCGCGGCAAAGTTGGCTTCCTTATGAACGAATACGAGGCCGACAGCCTGCCTCAACGCATCATGAAGGCGCGTTCCACGGCGCTCCATCCCCTACGCATGAAAGCCGCTACCATATCCGGGGAAACAACTGAGGCCCTGGCCATCAACGAGGTGTCGCTCCTTCGCGAGGCCCGCCAGACGGCAAAAATCCGTATTATCGTAGATGGCGTAACGCGGATGGAGGAACTCACCTGCGACGGAGTTCTGGTGGCCACCCCGGCGGGCAGCACCGCCTATAACTGTTCTGCCCACGGCCCCATTATCCCCATAGACGCCGGACTTCTAGCGCTCACCCCCATCAGCGCCTTCCGACCCCGTCGCTGGCGCGGGGCCTTGCTGCCGTGTACCGTGGAGGTAGTTCTCGATGCCCTAGAATATGACAAACGTCCGGTAAGCGCCGTGGCCGACTATACTGAAGTGCGCGACGTAACCCAGGTGCGTATCCGTGAGGATCGCAGTATCAGCCTCAAATTGCTGTTCGATCCAGACCACAACCTCGAGGAGCGGATCTTCACAGAACAGTTCACGCCATGACCGGTGCGGCCGCGCTTGAACCCGGAAACGAGAGCCTCACCCTCATCGAGAAACTGGTGGGATTTGACACTACCAGCCACAAGCCAAATCTAGAGCTGATCGAGTTCGTCCGCGACTATCTCTCCGATCTAAGCGTAGATTCTGTACTAGTGGAGGACGAGACCAGAAATAAGGCCAACCTGTTTGCTACTGCCGGACCAGAAGGAGAAGCAGGTATCCTGCTCTCCGGCCACACAGACGTAGTTACGGTCAAGGGGCAGGACTGGCACAGCGACCCGTTCCGGGTGACACGCCGCGAGGACAGACTCCACGGGCGCGGCACCGCTGATATGAAGAGTTTCATCGCCGTGATTCTCGCGCTGTTGCCGGAATTCCTCAAGCGAGGCCTGAAAACACCCCTACATCTGGCCCTTTCTTACGACGAGGAAATTGGCTGCGTGGGCGTACGGCGGCTTCTCGATCACCATATCTCCGGCCTCGAGGTCAAACCTATGGCCTGTATCGTCGGCGAACCCACGGAAATGAAGGTGGTGACAAGCCATAAGGGAAAAAGAAGCTGGCGCTGTCACGCCAGGGGGCACGAATGTCATTCGGCGCTGGCACCCTCGGGAGTCAACGCCGTAGAGGTGGCAGCGGAACTGGTGACCCACCTGCGCCGTACGTCCCGGCGCTTCCAGGACGAAGGCCCCTTTGACCCCGCCTTTGACCCGCCCCATACCACGGTTCATACCGGAACCATCGCTGGTGGCACAGTACTCAACATCGTGCCCCGTGATTGTACTTTCGACTATGAGATTCGTCACCTCCCCGGCGAAGATGCCGGGGCCATCCAGGCAGAACTTGAAGCCTTCGCCGGAGACTGCCTGCTTCCCACCATGCACGCCGTGGACCAGGAGGCCGGGTTCCGTTTCGAGGAAACCTCCGACTTTCCGGGGCTTAACACGCCTACGGACGCGGCGGTAACGGAAATAGCCAAGACCCTGTCCGGGGCCAACGCCACCTCCAAGGCGAGCTTCGGCACCGAGGCCGGGCTATTTTCTAGGGCTGGCATTCCCGCCGTGGTCTGCGGGCCGGGAAGCATACAACAGGCCCACCGCCCCAATGAGTTCATCACACTCGAGCAGGTGAGCTTGTGTGAAGCCTTCATGCGCCGCCTCGCGGACCGAATCTGCCAGCCGTGACACATATCCCCCTTGCTAACGCCGTCACTGCCGATCTGCTGGAAGAATTCGGCTCGCCCCTATTCGTGGTAAACGAATCGGTATTGCGCCAGACCTTCCGAGATTTTTCCCGCACCTTCTCCACACCAGAGTTTCCATCACACGTAGCCTTTTCCTACAAGACTAACTACCTGCCGGCGGTCTGCGCCATCCTGCGAAACGAGGGAGCCTGGGCCGAGGTGGTCTCGGGGCCTGAATATCGCCTGGCACGACGCCTCGGCCACAGCCCTGGCGAGATCGTCTTCAACGGCCCCTGGAAAACCCGGGACGAACTGGAGACAGCGTTAGCCGAAGGCGCCTGCATCGTCCTCGATGGCCTCGATGAATTTAGCACCGTGGAATCCCTGGTAGGCGGGTTTAAACAGCCAGCGAGGTTAGGCATACGGATAGCCTTTAACGGCGGTAAGACGGACTGGTCCCGCTTCGGCTTTGCCCACGGTGACGCGACCCACATTCTGGAACGCATCGCCAAAAACCCTGCTCTCGATCTCCACATGCTGCATAGCCATTGTGGTACCAATGTAGGTGACCCTGGTGTTTACAGCGGGGCGGCAGCGGGGCTGGTCGAGCTGGCAAAACTAGCAGCGGCACTTCACCTTGCCCCGGCGTTCATAGACCTAGGCGGCGGCTTCCCCTCCGGCGTGAATCTGACCCCCTACGCCCGGGCCATTACCAAGACTCTGCGTCCACTTACCCATCTGTTCGACACCACTCCAGCGCTGCTCTTGGAACCTGGCCGCTCTTTGGTGAGCCTGGCTATGCAGCTTGTCTGCACTGTGGTGGCGGTAAAAGATATCCCCGGACGGGGGCGTGCAATCATCCTCAATGGTGGTCGCAATCTCCTGCCCCCTGCCTGTCGTGAAGGGCCAGGGACCCTTTCTGTGATACGCGTGAAGGATGTAGACCAGCCCCCACAATCTTCTTATGCCCCGGTGGCCGTATTCGGGCCTTTGTGCATGCCCGAAGATATAATCAATGAATCAGCGCTACTGCCGCCGCTTGCCCCCGGTGACCTGGTGCTGGTGCACGAAGCCGGAGCTTATACCATCACCCAGTCCATGCCCTTTATCCGCCCCTGCCCGGGTGTGGTCCTGCTGGGTCCAGATGGTCCGGTCCTCATCCGCCGCGCGCAAACGGATGAGGATCTGTTCGCGTGCGATGTGTTGCCACCCCATCTAAAACAGTCCTGAACTTGCGGCATACCTGGCAGGGGGCTAGAACCCATGCCATGACGAAAGACGTGCCCAAACACCGCCTGAAAACGGAGGAATTCGACTTCCACCTCCCACGCCACATGATCGCTGGACGCCCGTCGCGTCCACGCGATTCCTCACGCCTTCTAGAGGTAGGGCTACAATCACACGGCTATTCTGCACCACGCGACCACGTGTTCCGCGATTTGCCCTCCCTGCTACGCGCTGGCGATATCTTGGTCCTCAATGACACCCGTGTCATCCCAGCCCAGCTTTCAGGTCATAAGGGCGAGGCGAAAATCGCTGTCACCCTACACAAACGTACAGGTCCCAATAGCTGGCGCAGCTTCACCCGCCCAGCGAAAAAACTGAAGCTCGGCAACGAGATAGTCTTTTCCGATACACTTCGTGCCACTGTGGAAGAAAAGGGCGAAGCTGGCGAAGTGACGCTCGCCTTCAACTGCGAGGGAGAACTGTTCGACAAGGCCTTGCAGCAATTCGGGACCATGCCCCTACCGGTCTACCTTCAAGGACTGCGCGCGATTGACGAGGCCGACAACAAAGACTATCAGACCATGTTCGCTACCCATGACGGTGCCGTAGCCGCCCCCACAGCGGGGCTGCATTTCACGCCAGAACTCATGAATACCATCGCGGCGCGCAACATCCATCACGCCACCCTCACCCTACATGTGGGCGCAGGAACCTTCCTGCCGGTGAAAGCCGATTACGTAGACGACCACACCATGCACGCCGAATGTGGCAATATCGGTGAAGCGGCGGCACGGGCCGTCAATACTGCGCGCAATGCCGGTGGGCGTGTGGTGGCAGTGGGCACCACTTCGCTGCGCCTGCTTGAATCCGCCGCCGACGAACAGGGTCTGGTACATCCTTTTCACGGCGAGACAGATATTTTTATCAAGCCCGGCTACTGCTTCCGCGCCGTGGATTTGCTGCTCACTAACTTCCACCTGCCTCGCTCCACTCTTTTCATGCTTGTCTGCGCCTTTTCCGGCACCTCGACTATGAAAGCGGCCTATGAACACGCCATCAGTGAAGGCTATCGTTTCTATTCCTACGGTGACAGCTGCCTGCTGCACCCCAGAAGCGAGACATGAGACCCGACCATGACCACTCCTAAATTCGGCTTCTCTCTGCTAGATGTTTCCGGCGGCGCGCGACGGGGCAAGATCACCACCGCCCACGGAGACGTGGATACCCCTGCCTTCATGCCGGTGGGCACGGCTGCCACGGTCAAGGCCATGACGTCCCAGGCGGTCCGTGACACTGGGGCCCAGATAATTCTCGGCAATGCCTATCACCTCATGCTGCGTCCCGGTGCCGAGACCATTGCTGCGCTGGGTGGGCTCCATAGGTTCATGAACTGGCCCGGCCCTATTCTCACTGATTCCGGCGGTTTCCAGATTTGGTCCCTAAACGCGCTGCGCGAGGTTGACGCCGAGGGTGTCACCTTCCGCTCCCACCTCGACGGTAGCCAGCATCTCCTGACGCCCGAACGCGCGGTAGCAATTCAGGACATGCTGGAGGCCGATATTGTCATGGTGTTGGATGAATGCACCAACCATCCAGCTACCCACGAGGAGGCGGAGGACTCCCTCAAACTGACCCTGGACTGGGCGCGACGCTGCTACGACGCCTTCCCCGGCCGCCCCGGACACGGCCTCTTCGGCATCGTTCAAGGCGGCATGTATGAAGATCTGCGCGAAGAGGCCGCTCGTGCCCTGATAGGAGTCGGCTTCCACGGTTACGCCATCGGCGGGCTTTCGGTGGGTGAGGACTGCGTCACCATGCTCGCCATGCTCGACGCCGCCATCCGGCCACTGCCCGAGGACCAACCCCGCTATCTCATGGGGGTAGGACGGCCGGCAGACGTCCTGGAGGCGGTGGCGCGGGGCATAGACATGTTCGACTGCGTGCTGCCCACTCGCTCGGGACGCACCGGCAAAGCCTTCACGAGCCGCGGTGAAGTAAATCTGCGTAATGCCCGACACGGTGAAGATCCGCGCCCGCTAGACGAGGGTTGCGTCTGCCCGGCCTGCCGTGACCATTCCCGCGCCTATCTCCACCATCTCACCCGCTCGGGGGAAATCCTGGGCGCCGTACTGCTTACTTGGCATAATCTACGCTTCTATCAGGACATGATGGCCGACATCCGCGAAGCTGTCGCTACCGACACCTATTCAAACTTCGCTGCCGCCTTTATCCAGGAGATGGAAAAGGGCGATATCCCCGAGCGCTAGGCGCCAGCCTTGGCTCGTCCGTGCCCGGCCTGCTACTCTCCTTTTCATGGTGAAGAAACCCGTACAGATTAAAACTCTGACCCAGCTAGGCCGCAAGGCCGCCCTCCCCGCCTCGCCTGATGCGGCGGTGCTCGAGCGCGTGGTTAACCCGCAACCGAACGATACCTACCTGGTGCGCTTCACCTGCCCAGAGTTCACCTCACTCTGCCCGGTCACGGGCCAACCTGATTTTGCTCATTTGGCAATCGATTACGTGCCTGGCAAATGGATCCTGGAGAGTAAGTCGTTGAAACTCTTTCTGGCTTCCTTTCGCAACCACGGTGCTTTTCACGAAGACTGCACGGTAGAAATCGCTAAGCGCATCAAAAAGGCGGTAAGGCCCAGGTGGTTGAGGATCGGTGGCTACTGGTATCCTCGCGGAGGCATTCCCATCGACGTCTTATATCAGTCAGGCAAACCGCCGAAGGACCTCTGGATTCCCGATCAAGGGTTACCGCCTTATCGTGGACGGGGGTAACTAGTCTCCTTCGTAGATACAGCCCGCCTCGCAGGTCTCGTGCAGCACGATCTTCGAGAGACCTGGAAGCTCTGGCTTCATCCTGGCCCAAATCCAGCGCGCGATATTCTCGCTAGTGGGGTTCTCTAACCCCTTGATTTCGTTTAGGTAATGGTGGTCGAGATCTGCGTGGATGGGCCGCCACGCCTCCTTAATATCAGCAAAATCCATGACCCATCCCTTCTCGTCCACCGGGCCGGAAACATGTACCTCGGCACGGAAGGAATGGCCATGCAGACGCCTGCACTTATGGCCTTCGGGCACTTCGGTAAGCATATGTGCGGCCTCGAAGGTGAAAGCCTTGAAGATATCCATCAGGCGACACCAAGAATCTTGTGGGTCTGCAGGCTCATCCGCCAGCGCGGATGGGAGCGGCAATAGTCCAGCATCAATGCGGTGTTACGTTGCTTATCCGGCCCGGCCATGGGCTGCAAGTAGAAACATGAGAAATCAAGCCCGGTAAAATCCTCCGGGTCTATCTTCAGTTGCGGGAAGATAAGCTTCAACTCGTTGCCGCCTCGTTGCACAAATTTTGGGTCGCAGGCCGGGCTCTTGGGACTCACGGTGAGCCAGTCAATATTTTCCGGTGCGGGCAAAGTGCCATTAGTCTCCACTGCCACTTCGAATCCCTCTCCGTGAAACGTGTCAATCAAGGTCCTGTCCAGCTGTAGTAGGGGCTCGCCACCGGTGCAGATGACAAAGGGTCTCTCTACCGCATTTCCCGCCGTGTTTTTCTCGGACCAGCAGCGGACTACCGCGTCCGCCAGTTCCCTCGCCGTGGCAAACGTACCACCACCGGGTCCGTCAGTGCCCACGAAATCGGTGTCGCAAAAATTACATTGGGCTTGGGCTCGGTCCTCCTCGCGCCCCGACCATAGGTTACAGCCAGCAAAGCGGCATAGCACCGCCGGGCGGCCAGTCTGCGCGCCCTCACCCTGAAACGAAGCGTAGATTTCCTTTATCTGGTAGTCCATGGGTTCACTCCATCGCTTCGGCGTAGGTGACGGGATCAGCAAGCGCAGCTTCTGCAAAGCCCTTGAGCCGTAGCTGACAGGCGTCGCAGCTTCTGCAAGCGCGGCCGTCTGGAAGCGGGTCGTAACAGCTCACGGTGAGGCTGTAATCCACTTTCAGCTCGGTGCCCCTGGCGATGATCTCGGCCTTGGTCATCTCGATCAGCGGTGTGTGGATGGTAATTCCCTCGCCGCCTTTCGCCTCCACCCCCGTTTTAGTGGCGAAGCTGGCCATGTTTTGGAAGGCGGCAATATACTCCGGCCGGCAATCTGGATAGCCGCTGTAATCCAGAGCATTGACGCCGATGAAGATGTCCTGCGCCTCCAGGGTCTCGGCCCAAGCCAGGGCAAAGGAGAGAAAGATGGTGTTGCGTGCCGGAACGTAAGTGACGGGAATGCCAGAGGTAGCCGAGGAAATCTCTTCCATATCACGTCCCTTGGGCACCTCCATTGCGCCGGTTAGGGCCGACCCGCCAAAAGCACCAAGATCGATCTCCATAATGACGTGATCCTCCACCCCCACAGCCTGGG
>Ga0187833_10002462_pt1 | contig 19809 bp, 20 predicted proteins | sample ETNtaG_37_FD_167968 | JGI IMG/M metagenome (GOLD analysis project Ga0187833, IMG submission 167968) | Marine microbial and viral communities from oxygen minimum zone, Eastern Pacific Ocean - ETNP2014_SV_400_PacBio MetaG (Illumina Assembly) | ecosystem: Environmental > Aquatic > Marine > Hypoxic...
GGTTGCAGTTAGGCCCAGGGCTGAACTCAGGCCTTTCTTCCAGGTCTCAGAATACTGTCAAGAAAAAAGTCTGTCTGGCGACCCCGACCGGATTCGAACCGGCGATCTCTGCCTTGACAGGGCAGTGTGTTAGCCGCTACACCACGGGGCCGTGTGGCGCCAGAGGATGGCGCTGCCATTCGATTGTATCGCTCGCGCCGTTTGCCGGTCAACACGAATTTGCTCGGGGGGGCGTTTTTGCCTCTCGCGAGTGTCAAGCGTAGGCGTCTGATATACTGTCCCGCGACTGATCCGGTCGACCCTTTCTCGGAGCTATTAGGCGATGCTATTCTGTCGCCACTGTGGCGGACAACTCACTGACGACGCCCGGTTCTGCTCCCATTGCGGCGAGTCGTTGGCGACCGACGCCAGCGAACCAGAGTCGGCTGGCGGCTACGAGACGTACGACTGTGCCGCCGACACACCCACAAAACACCCAGTTGTGTCGCAGAATGAGCGGACGACCGCGTTGTTTTGCCATCTGTCGACGTTCGCCGGATTCATTTTTCCGTTCGGCAACATAATTGCGCCGCTGGTAATCTGGCTGATGAGGCGGCTTGATTCGCCATATATCGACCATCACGGCAAGGAAGCCGTCAATTTTCAGATATCGGTGACGATCTACGTCGTGATATCCGCCATCTTGATTTTGCTCATCATCGGCATCCCCATGCTGATCGCGGTCGGCTTTTTCAGCGTTGTTACGACGTTGATCGCTACAGTTAGGGCCAGCAACGGCATCGAGTATCGTTACCCGCTTGCCATTAGGCTGGTCAAATAATCAGCCGTCCGAAACGGCTCTCGGAAGCCGGCGGCGAGGCGTGAAATGTCACCGAACCCTGACGACCCCGAGGCGAACGCCGAACAGAACGAGTTGATCTCGTTGCTGTCGCGGCAGGGTGTCCGGGCGATGTTCGTGACGGGCGCCGGCGAGGTCGAGGCGCAGGACGAGGACGTTGACTCGTCAGCGCGGGCGCTGGCGCTGATCGACTCCGCGTATCTCACCTCGGCCGAACTGACGAAGTGCGTCGACGATTGCGCCGACAAGGGCGTGCCAGTGATTGTGATGACCCCTAGGCGCAGAGTCGCCGATCTCGACGAGAACCTGCGAATCGCCGACTTCATCGTTTCGCCTGTCGACCCCGATGAGCTCGTCGTCAGAGCCCAACACGCCTTACGCAGCGACATTCCGGAGCAGCAGGACGCCGAGGGCGTGATCCGCATCGGCGATCTCATGATCGACCCGACATCGTACGAAGTGACGATCGCCGGCACTAGGATCGGGCTTCGTTTCAAGGAGTATGAGTTGCTGCGCGTGCTGGCAGAAAGCCCGGGACGGGTCTTCAACCGAGAGGCTCTGCTGAGTCTCGTTTGGGGGTATGATTACTTTGGCGGCACCCGCACCGTCGATGTCCACATCCGACGGCTACGTAGTAAAATCGAGGTCTCGGAACGCACGTTCATCGAGACGATCTGGAACGTCGGCTATAGGTTCAGCGAAATCTAAGTAACGACCGATCATTGGTCGCGCCGGTCCCAACGAAACCGTATGAGTTTGAAAGAGGTGTTTGACTAATGGCTTCCGAACGCATGGCATACATCAACGGAAAAATCGTGCCTGAGAGTCAGGCGACGGTTTCGATTCGAGACCGCGGCTTCTTGCAGGGCGACGCCGTGTTCGACACCACTCGGACGTTCGGCGGCAAGATCTTCCGACTCGACGAGCACCTTGACCGGTTCTACCAGTCGCTGAAGTACATGCGGATCGACCCGGGCATTCCCAAGGCGCGGATGGCTGAGCTCACGATGGAGGTGCTCAACGCCAACTTGCCGCTGTTGGGCGAAAAGGACGACTTCTGGGTGTCGCAGCGAGTCACGCGCGGCGTCAATGTCGACGGCGTGAATGTGCCGACCGTCATCATCGAGTGCGCACCGCTTCCGTTCAAGGCGAGGGCCGCCTACTACCGCGACGGCATGCCCGTCATCGTGCCGTCGGTGCGCCGAACGCCGCCCGAGGCGCACAGCCCCAGGGCAAAGGTGCACAATTACGTCAACCTGATCCAGGCCGATCTCGAGGTCAAGGCTCAGAACCCGCAGGGGTGGCCGATTCTCCTGGACATGAACGGCAACCTCGCCGAAGGGCCTGGGAGCAATATCTTTGTCGTGAAGGACGGGACGCTGATCACCCCTCGCGAGCAAATGATTCTTTCCGGCATCAGCCGACGCGTGGCTATCGAACTGGCCCAAGAGCTTGGGATCACAGTGCAGGAAGCCGACATCGACCTGTTCGACGCGTATACGGCCGACGAAGCCTTCGTCACATCGACCAGCTTCTGCATCTGCCCCGTGTCCTCGTTCAACGGATCGCCTGTCGGCGACGGCGGCGTGCCCGGCCCGATGACCGATCGCCTGACGCGCGCGTACAGCGGCCTGGTGAGCATCGATGTGGTCGACCAATACCTGTCGAGGCTCGACGACTAGATCGCGAGGCCGAAAGGTTCAACGAATAACTGACTGGTTTGGGGTTTGTAGTGTGGATGGGATGCGTGCGGGGCTGACGGTCGAGTTCCCGGCCCCGCGCCGCGCCGGAGAGATGACGACGTGTTGGCAACCTTGGCCATGAAGCTTCTGCGGTTCGCCGATGTCGCGTTCGATTACGTCAACGGCGTCGACCGCTCCGCTTGGCGCGGGAGCACGGTCACGGCGGGCGACATCGCGATGCTGCGGCAAACGATGGTTGTATTGAGACGACGAAGAGATGGCCGTGACAGCCGTCTACGAAACGGCACGGATTTCCGGCGCGCGAACACTCTAGCTCGACTTGCTCGTCCGCCCCGACTAACCTTGCTCGACCCCTGAATACAAAAGACTTCTCTCGCCTGTTTGCCAGGTGCTATACTGCCTTCGGTTTTGCAGGATGAAGAAGAGCGTAAAGGTACAAGTCCCAGCCACGTCAGCGAACATGGGCCCCGGTTTCGACTGCCTGGGGATGGCGCTCGACATCTGGAATACCGTCGAGGTCACCGTCGGCGGCAGCGGCGTCGACATCTCGGGCGAAGGGCATGACTCGCTCCCTAAAGACGCCTCCAATCTTGTGCACAAAAGCGTCGCCCGCGTGTTCGAGCAGTTGGGTCGGGACGTCCCGGAATTCCGGTTGTCGTGCCACAACGAGATCCCGCTGGCTCGCGGCCTGGGCAGTAGCTCAGCGTCGCTGATCGGCGGGCTTACGGCAGGCAACGAACTCTGCGACCAAGCGTTCACCGAAGACGAGATACTTCAGATCGCCTCGGAGATCGAAGGGCACCCCGAGAACGTTACCCCTGCGCTCTACGGCGGCTTTCGGATTGCCGTGAATCACAATGGCAGGATAATCTCGGCGCCGGTTCCGATTCCCGAGGGTCTCGAGGCCGTCTTGTTTATCCCCGATGTTCCGATGCCGACTGAAGAAGCGCGAGGCATATTGCCGCCGGAGATTTCGCGCACCGACGCGGTGCACAACATCGGCAGAGCGGCCTTGCTCGTACAAGCGTTTACGTCCGGCGATCTGTCGCTTCTGGACATAGCCACCGGCGACGTGCTGCATCAGCCGGCTCGCCAGGCGATCTTCCCCGCGATGAAGAACATGTTCCGGGCGGCGATGGCCGTAGGCGCGCTTGGCGTCTTCCTATCGGGCGCCGGGTCGACCGTTTTGGCTCTGGCGCGAGACAAAGAGTTCACGATCGGCTACGAGATGGCGGACGCCGCGGCCAAATCCGGCATCGAGGGGCAGGTCAAGATCACGAAACCCGTCAGTCAGGGAGCGCAAGTGGTCCATAGCGAGTGATTGTCCTCCCACGCCCCGCGAAGCACAGACCCGGCGGTCCGCTGGACTTGAGCTGAGTTCAACAACCGAGAAAAGGCGATCGAATCGATGGCACTGGTAGTCCAAAAATACGGTGGCAGTTCACTGGCTACCGCCGAGCACATCAAGAATGTTGCAGGGCGCATCGGCCGCACCTTCGACGACGGGAACCAGGTCGTCGTCGTCGTTTCGGCGATGGGCGACACCACCGACGACTTGATCGATCTAGCCGAATCCGTAGCGGATCAACCGGACCAGCGCGAGATGGATGTGCTGCTCTCCACGGGAGAGTTGGTGTCCTGCACGATCATGGCCATGGCTTTACGCTCGCTCGGATACAAAGCCATCAGCCTCAGCGGCGCACAAGCCGGCATCGAAACCACGACCTCGTATGGTCAGGCCCAGATAGCCGGAATGAACCCCGACCGGATCATGAGTGAGCTCGACGCAGACCACATCGTGATCGTTGCTGGGTTTCAGGGCGTGACCCCGGACCTGAACGTTACCACGCTGGGTCGCGGCGGGTCTGACACGACCGCCGTTGCAGTGGCGGCCGCGCTTCGGGCTGCCCGGTGCGAGGTCTACACCGACGTCGAAGGCATCTACACTGCCGACCCCAGGCGGGTACCGAAGGCTCAAAAACTGGAAGAGATTGGGTTCGAGGAGATGCTCGAGCTGGCCAGTTACGGCGTAAAGATGAACCCCCGTTCGATCGAACTCGGCATGGTGTACGACACGCCGATCCTTGTCGCGTCCAGCACGGATGACGGGCCCGGAACGCTGATTCACGGAGAGACCGATATGAACAGAGATGTTGGTGAGATACGGAACCGAGTCGGCGGTATCGCCACGGACACCAACGTGGCTAAGATCACCGTCCGAAACGTTCGAGACCGTCCCGGCATAGCCGCCAACCTGTTCGAGCCGCTCGCCGATCAAGGGATCAGCGTCGACGTCATCGTCCAAAACGCCTCCGTTGACGGCGCGACGGACATGACGTTCACCGTCAAGCGGACTGACCTCGATCGCGCACGACACGTTGTCGAGGAGGTCTCCCGCGAGTTCGGCGGCGCCGAGGTGATCACCGCCTCGGATTTGGCCAAGCTCAGCATCGTCGGCACCGGGATGCTGGACGCCACCGGTTACGCGAGCAAGATGTTCCGAACGCTCGCAGATAACGAAATCAACATCGAGATGATTACCACGTCAGAGATACGCATCACCTGTATCGTTGCGGAAGGCCAGCTTGACCGCGCGGCGCGAGCGTTGCACTCCGCGTTCGATCTCGACGGTCCCGAATCAGGAGCGACTGGTTGAACCCTCGAGGCGGATTCGCGAGGCAATCCCGCGGAAACTAGGTCCGAAAACCCCTTGCGCAGGTTGACGCTAGGGTTCAAACATAAGGCGAATCGCCTCGGGCAGACTTGAGTGATTTGGGAAGACCATACATCTCAGTAATCATCCCGGCATTCAATGAGGCGACACGGATCGTTCCGACCCTACGCGAGGTGGTTGGGTTCTTGCAGGAGAAACCCTACCAGTGGGAAGTCATCGTGGTGGACGACGGTTCCACCGACGGCACCGCCCGGATCGTCGACGAATGGTCGAAATCCAACCCGGCGGTGAAGCTTGAACGCGCGCCCCATCGAGGCAAGGGGTGGGCGGTCAGGCGGGGCATGCTCTCCGCTGCCGGCGCCAACCGATTCATGTGCGACGCCGATCTCGCTATGCCGATCAGTGGCCTGGATCAATTTCTCGCCCAGATGAAACGGGGCTACGACGTGGTCATCGGCTCCCGCGAGATAGAAGGCGCAAGACGATTCGATGAGCCCTTCTATCGCCACCTGATGGGTCGCGTGTTCAACTGGGCGACGAGGGTGTGTGCGCTTAGGGGGTTTCAAGACACCCAATGTGGGTTCAAATGCCTGAGTGAACAGTCCGCCAAGCAGCTTTTCGAACTTCAGACCACGCCTGGGTTCGGATTCGACATCGAGATATTGTACTTGGCACAGAAAAAGGGACTCCGGGTGCTGGAAATGCCGATCGATTGGCGTCACCAACCGCAGGGCAAGGTCAGGCCAGGCATTGATTCCGTGCTCATGCTCAGAGATATGATACGAGTTCGGTGGAACGATGTCCGGGGCGTCTACGACCGACCGCCCCGGGACTGAGCTTGATCAGCTCATGCTGCATCTCAATGAGTAGCGAACGGCGATTCACCGACAAGGAGCTCAACGGGCCGGTTTGGGTAGTTGTTCCGACGTACAACGAGGCGTCGAACCTTCCGGAGTTGGCGGAGAAGTTATTTGGACTCGGGATCCACGATTTGTGGCTGTGCATCGTGGACGATGGATCGCCTGATAGAACCGCAGACGTGGCCCGCGGCCTGTCGAGCCAGTATGGCGACAGGATTGACGTTATCGAACGTGAAGGCAAGCAAGGTTTGGGTACGGCTTACGTCGCAGGGATCTCCCGCGCTTTGGATGGGGGCGCCGGCTTGATTGTGCAGATGGACGCGGACCTTTCGCACTCTCCGGAGTACGTGCCTGAGATGCTTCGTATGTTGGGAGATTGCGACGTGGTGGTTGGATCTCGGTACGCCGAGGGCGGCTCCGCGGATTCGGAGTGGGACGTGAGGCGGCGTGCGTTGAGCTCGTACGCGAACAGCGCCATTAGGATGGTCACGGGAATCGCCGTGAAAGACGTGACATCCGGGTTCAAGGCTTTCAAGGCGTCCGCGCTGAGGGAGCTGGAGTTGAGCTCGTTCCGATGCGCCGGATTCGGTTTTCAGGCCGAGGTGGCCCACGCCTGCCAACGCCAAGGCCATCGTATCGAAGAACTTCCGATCATGTTCAGAGAACGGCAACGAGGGGATTCGAAGATGTCGACGGGCATCGTATTGGAGGCGTTGTGGCGGTTGTCGCTGCTCCGATTGAGACGAAATTAGTGCCTGTCCGCGGCTTACTTGCAAGCGATTAGGAACATCGGTTAGAATGCCCAAATTCTACAGAGGTAGCAGTCATGAACCTAAGCGGATTCGCTGAAAAAGAGATGGCCCGCAAGGAGAAGGCGAAGACGGCTGTCGCGTTGGCAATGAACAGCCGATGGGAAGAAGCCGTCAACTTCAACCGTGCGATGCTCCGCGCGTTCCCGAAAGACCTTGAAGCCTTCAACCGACTCGGCAAGGCTCTCACCGAATTGGGCCACAACAAAGAGGCTAAAGAGGCGTTCAACAGCGCGCTCGATATCTCTCCAAACAACGCCATTACCAAGAAGAATTTGGCGCGACTAGAACGGCTCGCCGACGAAGAGACACCGAGGACCGCGGCCCGCGCGAGCAAGGGATCCCATGCGTTCATCGAGGAGAGCGGCAAGACCGGCGTCACTTCGCTGTCGCATCTCGGTCCAGCCGAGGTTCGCGTCAAACTCACCGCAGGCGACTCAGTTCAACTCGAAGTGAGTGGCAGCGGCCTAAAAGTTTCCGACGCCTCGGGCGAACGCATCGGTAGAGTCGAGCCCAAGATGGCCAGCAGGCTCGTAAAGCTGATGAAGGGCGGCAACAAGTACGAGGCGTTCGTGACCAGCGCTGAGGAGCGGGAATTGGCGATAATCATCCGCGAAACGTTCATGCACCCGTCGCAGTCCGGAGTCGTGTCGTTCCCGGCGCGCGGAAACGGCGGCTTGCGTGTGTACCTGCCCGGCACCGTGTTGGGTCGCGAAGGCGCCGTCGATGCGCCCGATGGGGACGCCGTGGCCGTCAAAGACTGGTCGGACGACGACACCGAGCCCGGTGACGACGAGGCGTTCACGCCTGTGCTGCACCGAATCATAAACCCCTCCGAGGCCAACTTCGACGACGAATTCTAAACGAGACAGCTAGCGCGCGCCGCGATTGGCTCGCGTGGTTCTCCGGTTGCGAAGAGCGGGCGAGGGTCCGCCAGCCGTTGATCTGTGTTCTGCCTCGCGAAGTTTCCGTTTGAGACTCTGCGCCTCGGCTGACTGTTCATAGGAAAATGGCTGCGCGGGGGTCGGCCTGATGTTCATAAACATAATAGATTGTGTTCAACGCATCCCGTGACACTGAGGATCCGCGAAATGAGAAGCCTCTGGAGTGCTGCTGGCAAAAATGCCTGTTCAGCGACCAGATTCTTCGGCTGCGGCCTCTGAATGACACAATTCGTTGGGCGTCACTTATTTCGTTTATCGCCATAAGGCCGAGCCCACCATCCGGTGGGTGCTCTAGCCCTGATGGTCATCAACCAAATAAGTTGTGCCCAACGCTTCTCGCGATGCTCGGCATCCGTCCATGGTGAGCCACGCGCCCATCCGTTCGCCCTGAGCCTGTCGAAGGGCCGCCCACGCGCAAGAGTCGCATGAGCCGTTACGGTCATTGACCCAACACGTTGTGCTCCGCGTTCTTGCCATAGTACGCGCTCGGAGAAAAGGAAGCGTTTGGGTTCACTTAGGCAAAATGGCGTGTTCAGTGACCAGATTCTTCGTCCTCCCGCGCCCGGAAGGATCGGAATGACACATTTTGGACAGTGCCACTTATTGTGTTGACGACCTGCAGGGCCAAGCCTAGTTCTCTTGCTTTGATTCGGGTGTGGCGACCGCCATGGGTTATTCTGAGTCTTCGTCGGCGACGCTGTCCCTCGGCCTTCTGCGGTAATACAGCCCCCACCGCTGCATGATTTCATGCACACGCCCGTCGTCGAGGTCCACCAGATCCGACAGGAATCCGGCGAGCGAGTGCGCGTGCATTAGTTCCTCCGAGCACACCCAACTCCTCTCCGTCGGGACGACGTACAGCAGGCCGTTCTGATGTTCGCACTGTAACTCGACCCGTTTTCCGCCCGAATCTTGTTTGACTGTAATTCCACCCGTGGTCATGTGATCGTTCCTCGTTTGTTTCGGTGATCGGGATTCGATGAGCGTCGAACTCGCCGGGCAGTTCGATGCGCTTGACGTCGGTTGCCCCGTTGCTATAATCACACAAACCCGGAGATGACGCCAACGGCGTCAAATGCCGACTCGGAAATCCAGGAGATGATATGCCACCCCAGTTCCAAGACAGCTCCATTGTCATTCACAAGATCAAGTGCGGACCATATGACAACAACGCGTATCTGGTCGTCTGTCCCGAGACCAACGAGAGCATCCTGATCGACACGCCGCAGGACCCAGGGGCGCTGATCGAGGCCGCCAAGCAGACCGACGTCAAGCACATCCTGATCACGCACAACCATTTCGACCACTTGGCTGGATTCGACGAGGTGACGGCGGCAATCGGCGCGCCGGTGTCGATTGGCGGGCCGGATGCCGGAGCGCTAAATGAGCTGTCCAAGACGGCTGACACGCTGCTCAAGGACGGCGACACGATCTCCGCCGGTGCGGTTACCTTGAACGCGCTGGCAACCCCCGGACACACCCCAGGTTCGACCTGCTTCACTACGGGCGACCACCTGTTCTCGGGTGACACGCTGTTCCCGAACGGACCGGGCAGGACCGGATCGCCGGAGAACCTGAAACGGCTAATCGGGAGCATCAACCAGAGCCTGTTCGTGCTTGGCGACAACGTTAACATCTACGCTGGTCACGGCGACGATGGAAACCTCAAGACCGAGAAAGAAAAGTACGAGGTCTTCGCGTCCAAGGACCATCCCGCCGACCTGTCCGGCGACGTGGAGTGGCTGAAGTCCTAGCGAACTACGGATTCCCGATTCGCGCAGTGGGGCGTCGCTCCTCTGCCGCATGTCTGAGGGTGTCCCTCAGCAACCAACTTTCCCCGTTTCTCCTTCAGGGACGCAGCCAGGGGAACAGTCGAGGGACGAGCTCCGATGCGAGACGACGGCGATTGGGACGCGATAGCGTCCCCAACCCCAAGCACCATCTTTGTGCCATGGTCGATCCGCGAAACGGCGACGGCGACGTTCATGGTCTTCGCCGCGTTCGTGGCATTCATTGGCATATTGGGCTTCGCGTCGCTGGCTCTGAGCGAAAGCCAACGGATTTCGATCGCCCCGTGGTTCGCCTTCGCATCCGAGGCGATTCTGCTCTACGTTGTCTGGAACTACGGGGTCGGGAAGCACGCCACGGGCTGGGCGATCCTCGGGTTTCGCAGACTGACGTCGTTGCGATTTGCGTGGCTCGCTCCGGCGGCGCTGGCGGCAGGCATGGTGGCGACCGGTGTCTACGCTGCCGTAACCGTCGCGCTGGAACTCGACTGGCTCTTGCCTCAGCCGATACCGGAGGAGCTGCTCGGCGGCGGCGCCATTCAGCAGACGTTGATCGCGGTCGTGCTGTCCACGTGGGTGCCGTTCGCGGAGGAGATCTTCTTCCGAGGCTTCCTGCTGCAAGGAATTGCGTCTCGATACGGGGTGGCGCGCGGAGTGGTTTTCAGTGCGCTCTTGTTCTCGGTCGCACACATGACCATCGCGACCTTCATTCCGATATTCTTGATCGGGCTCATTCTCGGCTTGGTGTACGCGAAGAGCCGGTCGCTGTGGATCCCGATGGCCGCCCACTCGGCGCAGAACCTACTGGCGGTGATCGCCGGATTGGTCACCACCGCATCGTGAGGTCCTTCTAAATCATCGAGCGTTCGCGGCGTGAGGCGGCAACGACGCACACCGCGGGCATCGCTCCAAAATGACCGGCGCCACGTGGTTCATGGATCACGGCACGGGCGATACGACTAACGAAAACTGGAGGCATCCGGATGCCCAATCGAATCGACTCAACATTTGAGCGTCTCAGGGCCGCCGGCGAAACCGCCCTCGCGCCGTTCGTCACTGTTGGTTTTCCGGACGTGCCCACGTCCGAGGCGCTGGCTTGGGAATTGCTGGATGCGGGCGGCGACATGCTTGAGCTCGGCATTCCGTTCAGCGACCCCTTGGCCGACGGCCCAACTATCCAGATGACCAGCTATCGGGCATTGCAGCACGGCGTCAACGTTGCGTCTTCGCTGGAGTTCCTAAGGCGATTGCGCGACGGCGGCGTCGATGCACCACTGGTTTTCATGGGCTACTACAACCCGTTTCTACGATACGGCGTTGAGCGGTTTTTGAACGACGCATCTTCCGCGGGAATGGATGGCATCATCGTTCCCGATCTGCCGACCGAGGAGTCGGGCGACTTCAGGGAAGCATGCAACAAAGTAGGAATCGCGATGATCCCGTTGCTGGCGCCGACGTCGCCGGACTCACGGATCGAGGAGTCTTGCAAAGGGGCCTCCGGGTTTATATACTGCGTGAGCCTCGCAGGAGTGACTGGAGCCAGGAGTTCGCTGTCGTCAGGCGTATCCGATCTGGTGGGCAGAATTCGCCAGCACACCGACCTTCCCGTACTCGTCGGCTTCGGCGTCTCGCAGCGTGAGCACGTCGAGCAGATCAGCGAGTTCGCCGACGGGGTGATCATCGCGAGCGCGCTTCTGGACGCCGTTGCGAAATCGCCCGAAGACGCCGCGTTGGCGACGGCTCGCAACTTTGTGCGGGGATTGAAAGGACTCAACGGAGCTGGTGACTGAGTATGGCAAAAGTCAGAGGATTTAGAGGCGCGACGACCGCCGACGAAAACACCGAGGCAGCGATCCACGAGGCCACGCGCGAGATGCTCGAAGCTCTCGTGGAGGCCAACGACATCCAGGTCGACGACATTGCAGCCGCGACGTTTTCCACGACCCGAGACCTTGACGCTTCATTCCCCGCTGCCGCCGCTCGGAAATACATGGGTTGGAATTACGTGGCGCTGATGAGCAGCAACGAAATGGAAGTCGCGGGCGGCCAGCCCAAGTGCATCAGAGTGATGGTGTTGGTTAACACGGACAAACCTCCGGAGGAGATCAACAACGTGTACCTGCGAGGCGCGGCCCACCTGAGATCGCGCGACGGCAGAAACACCTAACCCGGCGGAACGTCCTCTACCCCAGTATTTGCGAACGACCTGAAGTATGAGTGCAACTGTCGACGGCAGACTTGCGAGCAACTCTACTGTCATTTCACCAGTCCCCGATCAACAGGAGGATCCCGATGGAAGTGATCAAAAACGGTTCTGTCCCAGAAGAAGACGCCTCGAATGCTCCGATTTTTTACGGCGGCAAGGTCACGCGTCAGCCGATCGTCGGCGGAGACAAGACCGAATCCTACAACTTCGGTATGGTGAGCTTCGCCGCTGGCGCCAAGAACCATTTCCACACGCACACCAGCGACCAGATCCTGTACGCCACCGGCGGCCGCGGATACGTTGCGAGCGAGACCGAGCAGATCGAGATGGAACCGGGCGACACCGCGTTCATCCCAGCCGGCGAGAAGCACTGGCATGGGGCGACTGACGATTCAGCGTTCTCGCACATTTCCCTGACCAGGCCTGACAGCACCACCGAAGTCTTCAACTAGGCGGGCCATCGGAAAGGGCAGTTTGGATCGACGTTCGAGGGAGTGCGACCGAACAGGCATGTTCCGATCGGCTGCGCACGCCGGTTCCGAAAGACGTGTTATCGTCGAGCGGTTGCTGACGATGGCCGTGCGTTGGGCTATAGTCGCATCGGCCGTCGCGCTGGTCATTTTCTCAGATCACGCGGCGTGGGCTGATGACCCCGCGCCGGGTCGGGGCCCTTCGCCCCGCAACCGCAAATCGTCGGCGGGCAGGCCGCCGCCCCCGGCGAATGGCCTTGGCAGGTCGCTCTTGTGGTCAACAACACGAGTCCATTCGCCGGACGTTTCTGCGGCGGATCGTTGATCGCCGCGGACTGGGTCGTCACCGCCGGGCACTGCGTCACGGACGGCAACAGCGCTCTGCTTGCGACTTCGATCTACTACGTGCAGTCGGGCATCACCACGTTGAGCACAAACTCGGGCATCGCGTCGTCCATCGCAACGTGGTCGTCCATCCGGGTTTCAATCACGTTACGCTCGACAACGACATCGCCCTGTTGCAACTCGCGGCTCCGCTCACGCTCGGAGGCGCGATCAGTCCGATCATGCCTCCTGTCGCCCGCCACCGCATCGCTTGCCGCGCCCGGCGCCACGACGACCGTTCTCGGGTGGGGCGCGCTGTCAGAGGGCGGCAGCTTGGCAGATGTCCCGCAGGAGGTCGAAGTCCCGGTAGTCTCGAACGCCGTCTGCAACGCGCCCGAGATATTGAACGGCACGGTGACCGCCAACATGCTCTGCGCGGGGGTCCTCGATTCGGGCGGTCTGGACGCTTGTCAGGGAGACAGCGGCGGCTCGCTGGTCGTTCCCGACGGGCAAGGCGGCTGGAGGCTGGCGGGCATCGTGAGTTGGGGCAACGGATGCGCACGGCCCCAACGTCCGGGCGTCTACACGAGGGTGTCGCAGTTCAGCGGCTTCATCACGGCAAACGCCGAGGTATTCGGCGGCGACGTGTCCGTGACCAAAACAGCGTCGCCGAACCCTGTGGCGCCGGGCGGCAATCTCACTTACACGATAGTCGTCACCAACGGCAGCGCCTCTTCCACGTCGGTGGTGCTGACAGACGTGATGCCGCAAGGAGTGACCGCCACATCAGCGAGCTCGACTCTGGGCGCATGCAACACCGGAACGACCACCGTGTGCAACCTGGGAGCACTCTCCGCCAACGCCAGCTCGACCGTCACCATCGAAACGACCATTACCTCATCCACCACTGGCGTCATATCGAATCAGGTCACCGTGGCTGCGAGCTCGACCGACCCGGCGTCGTCAAACAACACCGCGACCGCGACGACGACCGTACAATCCACCGAGGCAGTGCCCGGAGTGACGGCGTGGGGCATGCTGGCGCTGGTATTGGCGTTGGGCGCGATTCTGGCCCGGCGGCTGGCCCCGCGCGGTGAGTAGGGGCACGATGACATGTAAGGGAGGGTTTCAAACCTTCCCGATGCGTACCGCACCGAAACACCTAGCGAACACGGCAACACGTGACATAATACGGGGATGTCGGAACGTGTTTATAGGCGTAACACGCGGGAGGGTTTGAAACCCTCCCCTACGGCGTTCGGTCCGGCGTTGGTTGGCCGACTAGGCGCTGTGTGGAGAGAAATACGCCGACGCGTCCCCTAAACGAACCTCGCCGCGGCCATCGATCCGATGGCAATGAACGACATCACCGCAGTTTCTCGGCCGATGCGGGGCAGGCGCGCGGACAGGCTTTGTATCTCTACGCCCTCTTCAGACATCGATGCTCGCCACGCAGTCGCACCGCCAAAGGCGACCATTCGCTTCGCCAGAGCTGAGGGCAACACACCGATCAGGATGGCCCAACACTACCCGGATTCGATCGAGGCGCCTTCCTGGCTGGCCCATTGACCGTACGAACCAGCGTAGTTCCGGGCTCTTTCGTAACCGAGAATCTTGAGCACGATCGTCGCGAGGCCCGCTCGCGCACCTGCTTGTCAATAAGCGTCGATTTCAGATTCAGGAGTGAGGCCCCGTGACTCGAGGATAGCATCAAGCGTACTCGCAGGTTTGAGAGTATTCGTGTCCTGATCGAACAACTCCCGCCAGTCAAGATGGATCGCGTTCGGGATCCTCCCCAGCGGAACCGGCGGTCCAAAACCGGCGGCAGTGCCTTCGAATTCCTCTAAGCTGCGCGTGTCCCAGAACAAAGTCTCCGATCGGCCAAAATTTGATTGAGCACGATTCAGTGAGCAGTAAATCGCTTCCTGAGGTTCAGGAGCAAATACGGCAGGCGGATATTGCGTTGCTTGCGGGGAGAGCGACCGGTTCTCGCGAGTCCACTTTGCAAGGCCCCTGTCCAGTATGCGCACGTCCCCGTGGCCGTAATATAGGAATGCCCAGGCAACCATTCCCATCATCTGACTGGGTGCGTCATAGACTACGACGGTCACGTCGTTGCCGATACCCAGACTGCCTGCCAAACTGGCGAACTCATCGGGGTTGGCCATGTCGCCATTATCCGCCCTCGGAATCCCGCCGAAGACAGACAGATTGACAGCCCCCGGGATGTGGTTGGCGGCGTATTGCTCCGGCTGTCGTGCGTCGATCAACCGTAATTTTGGGTCGGTGAGCCGATCCGCTAGCCAATCCGTATCGGCAAGCAACTCGGGATGTGCGCAGCCACGCTCTCGAATATGGAGGGGCTGCATCATGTGCCTCAAGCAGCGGATTGATGCGATGCTCGAATTTCCAAGATGGAATCCGGCGCCCTCAGAAACGCACCATGCTATGATGAGAAAACTGTACGGCCACCCTCTGACATTGTCAATTATTACCGGCAGCAAACACCGAACTGAACAACCAAAAAAGGGAGCCAGAAGACTGTCGTTCGCACCAGCATCTGTCGGGATTCTTGGGCAGCCTGAGACGGTATGACGTGAAACGGTTGCTGGCCTGCTGCCTATCAGACAAACCTCGCCGCTACCATGGACGCTACCGCGATTATCCACACGACGGCGGTCGCGTGGCCGATGCGCGGCAGGCGGGCCGACGGGCTTTGCATCTCAGCGCCCTCCTCGGGAGTCGGGGCTCGTCCTGCTATTTCGCCGCCGAGTGCGACCATTCGTTTGGCGAGTTTGGACGTCATGAGGCCCGTGGTGAACGCTCCGATTGATGCCAGGAATCCGATCAGGATAGCGACGCCCCATCCGGTGCTGACGTACGTGTCCATGTCGACCCCGGGAAGTCGCAGCGCAAGAACGACGCCCATCACGATTGTGATGCTGGCCGCGGTCAACATCACCTTGGCCATGACCGGGGCGAGGGCGCCCGTGACCGGGCCCATTATCGGCGGTCCCAGCTTTTGAAGCTGAGGGGTCATAATGAATGCGAAGAATATTGCCGTACCGGCCCAGAACGCTCCGACCACGATGTGGATGGTTCTGAGCATGACCATTTCGAAATCCATTGTGCCCCCCTTCGTATTGCGAGCCGTTCGGCGCGGTTCGGGCCGAATCCTAGCAGGCGACACCGCGATCAGCTAGCCAGACGGCGCCCAAGAAATCGCTGTAATCGAAGACCGATGTCGCTGCTCGTATCGTTACGGTCATCAACTAAATAGTTTGTGCTTGACGCTTCCAACGACGTTAAGTGTTCCGCTCAAGGCGAAGCCTCGGGATTGCTGCTGGCAACAGTGCCTGTTCAACGACCAGATTCTTTTCCTTGCTCGGAAGGATCTGAATGACACGAATTGTTCCGCATTACTTATTTTGTACCTCGCCATCACGACACGGCAGGCCTGTGTTCGGCCCAAGGCCGAGCCGACTCGAACGCGGCGCTTGCGGCGATGACCGTCTCCTCGTCACCCATGCGACCGACGATGTGAAGTCCGACCGGCATGCCGTCCGAATCGAACCCGCAAGGAATGCTCGCCGCCGCGTTGCCGATCGTGTTGATCGGGTGCGTGAACGGCAGGTAACCCCACGCCGGCGAAGGATACGGCGTCTGACCGTTGATGCGCTCGGGGTACTGTTGCACCGGGAACGCGGTCACCGCCATAGACGGAGACAGCAGGATGTCGAACCGCTCGAATACGTCGTCGAACTGCCGGATCATTCGGTCGCGTTCGCCCAACGCTCTCGCGTAATCGACCGACGACATTTTGGACCCGGCCTCGATCGCCCACTTCCCGTACCACGTGAGCGGATCCGACGGATCGTCGAGCAGATGGCCCTGTGTCAGGAACGCGTTGGTTCCGTAGATGGTGAACCACGTGTCAAACGGCGACTCCAAGCGTAGGTCAGCCTCTTCGACGGTGCATCCCAACTCCGCGAACGCGCCTATGGCCGCCTCGGCGATGCTCTCGACTTCCGGATCGACGTCCGCATAGCCGTAATCCGCGCTCCAGCCGACGCGCAGTCCCGCGACACCTCGATCCGCGGCGGCCAGAAAATCCGGCTTCGGCGCTCGAAGCGAGCCCGTGTCGCGCCCGTCGTACCCAGCCAGCACGTCCAGGAGCAGCGCCGAATCGCGCACGGTGCGACTCATCGGCCCCTGCTGACTCGTGAGGTTGACAGCCGCCGGTCCCTGCACACCGGAGTAGCTGGACACTCGACCCTGTGTCGGCTTGATGCCGTAGGTGCCGTTGAAGCTCGCTGGGATGCGGATCGAGCCTCCTCCATCGCCTCCCGTAGCGAGCGTGCACAGGCCCGCGACTACCGAAGCCCCTGCGCCGCCGCTGGACCCGCCCGAAGTGCGCTCCGGGTTCCACGGGTTGCGGCACGAATCCCCGAGCCGGTTGTCGGTCGCTCCGAACAGCCCGAACTCCGGCGTGTTCGTCTTGCCGAGGATCACGCTTCCGGCTGCCCGTATTCGCTCGGCAACCGCCGAGTCCGCTTCCGGCACACGATCCATGTAGGCCAGCGACCCGCTTGTCGTGCGAATGCCGGCGGTCATTTGCAGATCCTTGATGGATATTGGCACGCCATGGAGAGGGCCGAGCTCATCGCCGCGCGCCACCGCTTGGTCAGCCTGCCGCGCGGTGTCCATCGCCAGCTCGGAAGTCACGGTCAAGTAGGCGTTTAGCCGTGAATTCAACCGGTCGATTCGACTCAAGAACAACTCGGTGATCTCGACGGACGACACCTGCTTGTCTTTGATCAGCTCTCGGAGGTCGGTGGCTGGCGTGAAGGCGAGGTTTTCGTCGATGTTGGACATGATGGCCTCCTAGATGGTTGGCGGATCGCGATGGATCGGTCAGGTTTGCTCGCGTCGGTTCCGGGAGCGCTTGGCGCCGTGATTTTTCCCGGGGCGGCCTGTCGCGGATTATGGCACGCCACGCAGCGATTGCCAACTAGCGGCGTATTCCGGACCCGCGAACGAATATAATGGGCGGCGTCCCTACCACGTTCATTCGACGCCGCTGTCTATGCCGCGACGAAGAGGCGATCGGATTGGAATCGCATCATTGATTGAAGCTTCGGACAACTCAACTCGGATCACCGGCCGGATGTGGGCCGGTTTGGTCGCGGCCGCCATCGGCATCTTCCTCACAGCGCTGGACGTCACGGTCAACGTCGCGCTGCCGAACATCACCGAAGACCTTAACACGGACCTCGAGACCGTTCAGTGGATCATCATCTTCTACGTCGGCGGCACCACCGGCATGCAGCTCGGGCTCGGCGCCGCCGCCGACATCTACGGGCTGAAGCGGTTTTTCGTATTTGGTCTGTTCACGTACATGCTCGCGGTGTTCCTGATCGGCGTCGCGCCCGGTCTCGGATTCGTGCTCGGGCTACGTGTGCTCCAGGCGGTCGGCAACGGTCTGATATTGGCAGCCGCGCCCGCGATCGTCACGGGTCTATTTCCGGCCGGATCGCGTGGGCGTGCGCTCGGCATGATGGCCGGCTTGGGAACACTCGGCATGATTACCGGCTCACTGGGCGGCGGCGTGCTGGTCGACGCGTTCGGATGGCGTGCGATCTTCCTGGGGCGGCTGCCCTTGTGTGCGCTCGGAATCGCGTTTGCCCTCGTCGCGGTCAGGGAAGTGAAGAACCCGGGACCGGCGCAGTCTTACGATCTTCGGGGCGCGGTTACGCTGTTCATCGGCATGGCGTCGTTCATCCTGTTCGTGACTCTCGCAGGCAGGGACGGGTGGTCGCGCCCGTACGTCTTGGGTCTCGTCGCGCTCTCGGTGGCGGCGATGTTCGTGTTCACCCGCATCGAGCGGCGCGCCGAGAGACCGATCTTAGACCTGGCGCTGTTGAAGCACAGGGTGCTCGCGCCTGCATTGACCGCGGCGTTTCTCGTGACTGTCGCCACGTTCATCAACTGGTTCATTCTGCCCTTCTACGTTTCAGACGTACTCGGAGCAAGCGCCCGAGCTTGGGGGGTGTTGCTCATGCTGCATGCCGTTACCGCCGCCCTCACCTCGCCGGTCGGAGGATGGCTGTCCGACAGGGCGCACCCGTCGCACACGATTACGGCGGCGATGACGGTCTCCGCGCTCGCGATGTTCTGGTTCACCACACTGGACACTCAATCGAGTCTGACCGACGTCGGCATGCGCATGGTCGCGGCTGGGTTGGGTATGGGCTTGTTCCAGGCGTCGAACGCCAATCTGATCATGGGCAACTTCACCCGCGACAGGCTCGGAATGGGCGGCGCGGTGATGACGTTGTCGCGCAGCCTCGGAACCGTGTCGAGCGTGGCGATCATGGGGGCGTTGTTTTCAGCCCGACAAGCGGCGAGATCTGGCGTACCGGATGTCGCTGACACCCCCATCGACCCGCCGACGTTCGTGTTGGCGTTCCGGGACCTCTACACTGTTGCGGGCGTGCTGGCCGCGTTGGCCGTGGTGGTCTCGTTCAGCTATTGGCCTTGGGCGATGCGCCGCCGGAGTCGTTGACCGGCCGTCGATGCGTTAATACAATTGCCACAACGAAAGCGGAGGCGCATTTGTCCGACGATTTCCTGGTGGCAACCGATCTCAGAAAGAGCTTCGACGACGTGCTTGCCGTTGACGGCGTCTCGTTTTCGATTCGTCGTCAGGAGATGTTCGGGCTGCTCGGACCGAATGGCGCAGGCAAGACGACGACCATGCGCCACGCCAGCCGCTAACCGCGACACAACGGACGCTCGTCGCGCCTTCATTGACATGCCGTTTTCTCGTTCGATTGTTCGTTCGGTTTCTTTTCGCGTAATCGCAAAGATCAAGGACGATGAAACGCCGCCGTCGTCGATCGATTCATGCTCACGCTCGTTCGGCGAGACTTCGCTCACGATGCAGAGATTGTTTCGCATATCGTGTGTTTATTTGCGAGGTTTCGGACCTTGATGAAACCACATTCGCATTGCTCGACAGTTTGAAGTAGTGGGATATATCCTGATCAACGCTTGGTAGAAGTGATTCAAGGTGTGATTGAGTCACAATGCAATCGGAAAGGAAACCGAGATGAGGAAATTGTTGTCTATCCTGGTGGTGGTGGTCGCGTTGGCAGGGGCGATGATCGCGATTCCCGTTTTGCCGAAGACGTC
>Ga0187833_10002472_pt1 | contig 19753 bp, 18 predicted proteins | sample ETNtaG_37_FD_167968 | JGI IMG/M metagenome (GOLD analysis project Ga0187833, IMG submission 167968) | Marine microbial and viral communities from oxygen minimum zone, Eastern Pacific Ocean - ETNP2014_SV_400_PacBio MetaG (Illumina Assembly) | ecosystem: Environmental > Aquatic > Marine > Hypoxic...
CACTAGGTGGCCACAATCGCCGACAATGCGCGCCGCATCGCCGACCTCCGTTGCTACCGCAGGCAGGCCGCAGGCCATGCCCTCGGCGATGGTGTTGGAGAAGCCCTCGCCGAAGGCCGAACTCGAGACCACGACATCGCAGGCGGCGAGCAGGCGTGGCACGTCGTCGCGACGGCCCAGCGTGACTAGGCGCTCGACCTTACCGAGCCCCTGGGTTCCCTCGCCGATGGCCAAGGCCTGGACGCCGTCGAGTCGGTCAAGGGCCTGGATGAAGGTTAGATAATCCTTCATCGGATCTACGCGGGCAACGATAGCAATGAGCGGTGTGTTGGCATCAAGACCGTAATCGTTGCGCACCGCGGCGCGCGCCTCCGCATCGGGCCGAAAGCGCTCGGTGTCGATGCCATTCTCGATGACCGCGAAACGGTCTGGTCGATAACCCAGCAATACGTGGGCGCGGCGCCCGGCCTCGGAATTAGCGACGATGGTGCTTGGTAGGCGCGACAGCCTGGCGCAGTGGCTCATGACGCGTTTGAGCGTCGGGCGGTAGCGTCCTATATCAAGATCGGAGCAGCGCACGCCCCAGACCAGCTGGGTCGAACGGTAGCGCCCTGCGAATAGCCAGGCGACGGTGGCCAGTAGGTTGGCATGATACATCCAACATTGCAGCACCGCCGGGCGCGTGTGCCGGATCAGCCGCGCCAGCGCCAGCGGCGCCAGCAGCGAGCCTTGGCCGCGGCGCATGCCGAGGTCGAGGGTTGCCACGCCGGCATCGGCCAGGCGCTGACGGTGCACGCCGCCGGGAATCAGGCTGGCTACCACCACCGCGATGCCGGCGCGGTGGTTGGCCAGCGCCAGGTTGACCAGCTGCGCCTCGGCGCCCCCCGTGTGCAGGCCGGTGATGACATGCAACACGCCGCGGCTGAGGTCGGGCAGGGGCAAGTGGCTGTCGCTGGTTTGCGTTTGTGGCATCATGGCGCTATCTGGGGGCAACAGCGCGAACGATAACACGGGATGAGCAAAGATTGACTAACAGGTTGGCGTTGCGTCGTATGGTGCGCGCTAGCGTCACGGCGATGCGCGTGTACTATGTGTTGGATGATTGGCGCGCCCGGCGGCGATTGGCGCGGCACGATATCGCGACCACTTCTGGTGCGCGGCATGTCGATATTCCGCTCGCCGAGTCGCTCAATTATATAGAACAGATCTACGCCGATTATCTCGTCTATGCCGACCGTGCCGCTTTTTCGGGTACCGTGGCGGAGATTGGGCCGGGTGATAACTTCGGCCTTGCCCTGCTGCTGCTCAAGTGCGGAGCGGACTGGGTGCACGCCATTGATCGCTATCACAGCCAGCGGAATGCAGGGCATCAGGCCGCAATCTACGAGGCACTCGCGGCGCGACATGATCTTTCTGATCTGTTCGATGGCAACTTGGTTGAGGGGACGTTACGCCGCCTCAGCTATCATGCCGGCCTGCCAGCGGAACGTTTCTTCCGCGAGCACGATATCCGCTTCGACGCCATTCTTTCGCGCGCGGTGATGGAGCACCTTTACGACCCTCTCGCGGCGCTCGACGATATGGCCGCGGCGATGGCGCCGGGCGGGATCATGATTCACCGCATCGACCTGCGCGACCACGGCATGTTTGCCGGCCACCATCCGCTCACTTTCCTGACGAGCTCCGAGCGGTTGCATAAGGCGATGACCCGCGGCTCGGGTCGACCCAACCGTGTGCTGCTGCCGGAATGGCGCCAGTGGCTGGCGGGATCGGGTCTGCATGGCTCGCTGCGAATCACACGGCTTGCTGGAATTGCCGACGAGATCGCGCCGGCGTCCTGGGACGAGGTCGACACGGGACTGCGCGAGCAGGCGCTCGCCTGCGTGCGCGAAATTAGGTTGCAACTGCCAGCGCCACTCAAAGATTTCACTGACGATGACCTGGCCGTTGCAGGCTGTGTGCTGGTCGCGCAGAAGCCCTGGCAGGCTACTGAAATGGCAACGTCTAAGACGGATATTTAGAGTTTGTGGTGTGAATATGTGTTTGAGAATTAACAATAAAAGGAAATTGGGTTTGTTTCGTAATTTTCGAGAACGGCCCATCTCGTCGTATTCGAAATCTGTGGGAAGTCGCACGTTCTCAAGCCTCTAAGCGCGCTTGCATGGCGATAGGCAGAACACATCGGGTACATCATATATTTAGTGTCCGTTCGAGTAGTGAACGCTATTTCTTTTGATTTTCAATCGCACGCCGGGTCCGCCTCCATTCTCGTCGAGGAACTCGATTCCGGCTTCTTCTAATGCCCGTTGAATCTTGTGCAATGTGCTGTCGCGCGCTGGTCTCCAAGCCCAATTTCGCTGCAGTTTCCGCCCGACGATGAATCGCTTACTCAATTTGATCGATCCCGTCGCACATTCGTCCCGCCAAATCGGCGACCCACCCCATCAACAATGCAAATGGCGGTCTCATTCTGAGATACGTCCAGGTCAGCAAAGTGTGCGATGATCATCCTCCGATGTTCCAATTCACTGAGCGACAGGTGCCCGGATCATGGCACTATCGGAAATTCAAACCGCTGCGGTGATTATCCGTTGCCCATACATAACGCGACATCGTACGAAGACCGGACTTCGCGAAATGCACTCCACGATGCAGGGGCTTTGACGCTCGTGGCATTGTTTTTTTAGAATGCGCACCAATCCTCTAACCTAATCTGGAAAATCACGGGGCCGTAAAACCATGACTGATCATGAAGGACAGTGCAGGCCCGCGGCGATACTGGCCGCCGACGTCGCCGGGCGCAGCCGGTTGATGTCCGATGATGAGCGGGCGGCAGTGTGGACATTGAAGGAGCATTGGTCGGTAACTTCGTGCGGCCGGGTTTTTGTGGCAGCGCGTCGCATAGTATTGGGCCTTTACGGTTGGGACTGCGCGGTCGCATCATGAGCGGATGGGGCGCACTTCGCACGACCTATTGGGAATTGCGCGTAGCTGCCGCCAAAGGTGCGCCATTAGCCGAGGTTTGGGCGCGCTTTGGCGACCAGGCTCAAACGGTCGCGGGCCGAGCACCCGAACATCTCTCTCTATTGATCGATCTCGTCCGAAAAAAATGCGGCGATCAAGATCCCGCGAACGTAGCGATTCTGGATCACGGTTGTGGATCGGGCTTGACGATGCTTGTCATGGCTGCACTCGGTTTTACCAACATTTACGGTGTCGATATCGGCGGCGACCTATCCGCTCTCAACCGCATCTGCCGTAAAGTGTTTGGTCACGACTCCGATCGATTCCGGGTTTACGATGGTGACGCTCTGCCGCTACCAGATGCGTCGATTGATATAGTGCTGAGCCAACAGGTGTTAGAGCATGTTCGCCCGGCGGTCCTGGAGAGCTACTATCGCGAAGAGTCGCGCGTCTTGAAGCAGACGGGAATTGCTTATCACCAGGTACCACACCGCCTTGTCCCCTACGAATCGCACACGCGGACCTGGTTTCTTCACTATCTCCCGCGACCGATTTTCATAGCCTTGCTGCAACTAATTCGTAGCGATGTGCCGGTAATTGAATCGCACCTTTATCTGCGCTGGCCATGGCGCCACAAGAAGCTGGTGCGTCGGTTTATAGGGCCATACAGGAATTTGACCCTAGACCGCCTGAAGATGATAAGAAAATTCGAAACCTATGACGGCCCGCGTGGGCTTAGGCGCCTCATCAATCGCACTATCGACTTGCCTGTCATCGGCGGGGCCCTCGGCGCGGCCATAATCTGGTTCGTTCAAATCGATACGGTCACGGTTAAACAAGGCGGTCCTTATACCAAGGCTCAATGAAGAGGACTCACGCGGGAGGCCCCCAAGGAGAGGAAAATGTGTTTCACCATGGAGAACGGAAGGGAGTTCTCCATGGCAGTTGCGTCGCCGCTTCGCGAGGATTATTCGGCCGAGGATCTGTGGGCACTTGCACGTGGCAGTGATGATGGACCATAGACGCGCCGGCTTTTGTCTCTGGCGGAGATTTACGTCGGTGGCACACGCGAGAATGCGGCGCGGATCGGCGGCGTCGGTCTGCAGGTGGTTCGCGATTGGGTGCTGCGTTTCAACGCCGATGGCCCGGACGGTTTGCTGGATCGTAAGAGGCCGGGTAAATCGCTGATCCTTGAGCAAGCTCACCGCCAGGGTCTGTTGGCGATCGTCGAGAGCGGCTCGCTGTCGGCGATCCATGGTGTGGTGCGCTGGCGGCTGGTTGATCTGGTGCAATGGCTGCGCGATGAGTTCGGCCTGTCGGTGAGCCGGCAGACCCTGGGCTGGGAGCTGCGCGCCTTGGGTTATGCCAAGCTCTCGGCCCGGCCTCGCCATCATACCCAGGACGCAGATGCCATGGCGACTTTTAAAAAAACTTCGCCATCCTGTGCAGCAGACCACTGTCTCGCCAATCGTAGAAATAGCGTTACACCGTCGCGTCGCGGACGGTGGGAAGTCGTTTGGCAGCATCGCCCATTGGCAGCCCGTCGAGGTCATGTAGAGGATCGCATCCATGACATCGCGAAGCGCCGTCGTCCGCGGCCGCCCGGTCTTCTTGCGCTCGGGCATGAACGGCTCCAGCATCGCCCCCATTCACGGTCCGTCATATCGCTTGCATAGCGGCCACCACGACGCACATACGACAGCGGCGTTTTTGCCACAACCGAATAGGCGAATAACGCCACTCGATTGCCATAGACTGCGAATGTCGCGGGATATTCGCGTCTGATGGGTAACAATAAGGAAGCGACTATTGCTGCGTTGGACCGGGTCGGGCAGGCAACCGGCCAGAAGATCGCCAAGACCGAGACGCTTCTCGATTCCTCCCAAGATCAACACGCCGCCGTCCGACGACAGCCGCCCACCGTCAAAACGGGCGCACAGCTCCTTGTTTTCAACGGGTGACAAGCCAGGCAGATAGGCGACAGTCTGATCTATGGTGAGTTGATATTTCTCTGTTGGCGTATGAGCTTGTTTCAACACCAAAATCATATGTAATATCAATATCTTAATATGCCCTCACCAACCATATTCCACTGAGCCGTGAATAATCCAGGCTAGCACCCGTCGAGAATAGCCATCAGCTGTTTGGCGACGACATCGCTGTCGTAATGTGGTGGGAGTAGGTTGTTGCTCGGGCCGGCTTTCGCTGCACGCATCGCCCGCGCGAACGGCCCGCCCCATGGCGCTACGGTGACGGCACCGTCCGGCGCCGCCTCGGCGAGTTCGGCGATGCCGCCACTTTCCGGCGTCGCGATCACGGGCGTGCCACAGGCCAACGCCTCCAAGGCGACGTTGGCGAGCCCCTCCCAGCGCGACGGCAGAAGCAAAGCGTCCGCACCCGCCATTTGCGGCCACGGGTTCGGCTCATGGCCGCGCAGAGTGATCCGCTCATCCGCCATCGCGGCAAGGGCATCCCGCTCCGGTCCCTCGCCGAGGATCACAAGGTGATCGTCCGCGTCAGCCTCGGCAAAGAGCTCGAGCAGGCGGTCGAAGCCTTTTTGTCGCGTCAGACGGCCGACGGCGACGAAACGCCGCCCCCGCCCGGGCACACGCTGCGACTTGGCGGCCGCTGCGCGCAGCCGCGTGACGTCGACCGGATTGGGCAGAAAATGCAGCTGCTCTTCGGCCACGTGGAAACGGCCGGCCATCTCATTCAGCGTCTTGTGGTGCTGGCAGAGGACGGCATCGGCCGACGAATATAGCAGACGATAGGCGAGCGCCGTCATTCGGGGGTACGGGCCATGGCGCAAGCTCTGCGATGGCGTATTGGCCTCGCGTACCACGAGCTTGGTCTTGGGTGGCAGGGCGGGCCGGCACGCAAGCAGGGCCAAGTTTACGTAGCCCAGGCTAGAGATCACGATATCGGGGCGGGCTGCCCGCAAGGCGCGGATCAGGTGCCACAGGGCGCGGCGCAGGCGCGGCTGCCCCATATCGGTGAGCGGGATGTCGGCCGGACGGGCCTCGGCCAAAGGTCCATTACCTTCGAACACGACAAGCTCAGGTACGAAGCGGTCGCGGGCAAGCGCCTTGGCCAGGGTCAGAACGACGCGCTCGGAACCACCGGCGGCAAAGGATGGCAGGACGAAGGCGACGCGCTTCGTCATGGCGCGCGCGTTACGCGGGCTCGACCCGCATGACGGTGGAGCCCCAGGATAGGCCCACGCCAAAGCCGCACAAGAGTACGGTCTTGCCGGCAAGCGCTCCGATGCCGCCGACGCTGTCGAGCACGATAGGCAGGGTGGAGGAGACCGTGTTCGCAACATCGGCGATACACATCGGCACCTTTTCGGACGGCAGTTCCAATTCCTGGATCAAGGCGCGCACCATATGGCCGCTCGCCTGATGGAAGATGAACAGGTCGACATCATCGCGGGTCAGGCCGTTCGCGGCGAGGCAACGATCGACATCGGCGGGCACCCGCTTGATCATGAACTTGAGGATGGCGCGGCCATTCATATACAGCGCGCCCGGTCCGCTCACGGGTTGGTCCGGATTACGGCTGCCGCCACCGCGCACGATCAGGTCGTCGGCGCCGCTGCCGTCCGAGCCGAAGGTGAAGTTGCCGAGCTTGCCGGGACCGTCCTCGCTCAACAAGGTCGCTGCGGCACCGTCGCCGAACAGCGGCACGGTCTTGCGGTCTCCCGGATCCATCACCTTGCTATAGCCGTCGGTGGTCAGGAACAATGCATTGCGAAAGCCGTGGGCCATCATCATCGCCCGTACCACCGACAGCCCGATGACGTAGCCGGAGCAGCCTTGGTTGATGTCGAACGCAACGACAGTCTGAGGCAAGCTGAGACGATGCTGGACGATATTGGCTGTTGTCGGCAGGCGGTAATCGGGATTCTGGGTGCACAGCACCACGAGCTCGATCTGCTCGCGTGCTTCCGGTGCCGCGGCGAAAAGCTTCTCGGCAGCGGCCACCGCCATGTCTGAGACGGCCTCGTCCTCGGCGGCGATATGTCGCGTCAACACGCCGATCTTGTCATCGAGAAACGCGCGCTCGAAACCGAAGCGCTCAACTAACTCCGCATTCCCCAGCGTGGCCTCGGGCAGATATACGGCGATGCGAGCGATGCCGGGGTCGCTGTTGGGGGTGGCGCTATCTAGCACGCAGGATCTTTCTGCTGGGGGAGGGGATCGATCGAACGACGGGCACACACGATCTAGGCTTTACACCAACGCTCGCCTAAATCCATCGATTTGGTGGCGTCCCTCGAGCGCGACCCAATCGCACATCTTTCGAATCGGGCTCTTTCTCGACGTACGGCGCGCGGCATCAGAATTTATTCCGGACCTTCACGTCAGCCTGCCCGGCGGGTTTGCGATATCACTTCACCGCCACGACGTGAAGTCCGTTGGGGGCTTATGCGTTTGAACAGTGCATCCCCGATTTTTCGGCGAAGCATTTGAAAGGCTGGCACATGGGTCGGGTCGGCGCGAAACGGGTCGAGATGCTCTTCGTTGTAAAGCCGTTTCGGATCGACAAGCGAGTGCTTTATATCCAACGTTACGATTCGATTGCTTGCCGTCAGTTGAATTTGCCCCCGCCAATCGTTTTCGTCGGGTCCCAGCAATTGCTCCAAGCGGACGTATCGCGCCGAGAGCTTCGGGACACGAATGGGGAAAATACGTCCCCCGGTCGACGAAAGAATCTCCGCCCGTACGTTCTTGTTGTAGGGATTGATCATGCCGATGCTTTCGCCATAGTCCTTTTGACGATCAAGCTCCACGACCGGATAACATTCGACATACCGGCCATAGGCCGCGACCATGTCGATAACGGGCGGTACCGCGAACTTAAAAGCCGGGGTCGAAAAGATGTTCTTGCCGCCTGCCGGGGAACAGATCGTATATGACGTCGGTTGGAGAAACTGCTTGAACAGCGGAGAATCGTCGGATGGATTCTCAGACGAAAAGTCATACTCGTAGAAGCCAGGATTCTCGCCCCAATTCGTCTCGCTCGCTCCGATGAACAAAGTGTCGGGAGGCGATTGCGGCACCTTGTTCTTGAAAACAACCGTCTCTTCGCGAAGATCCTTCAATTCACCATCGTGAAAAAGACGCACACGCCATTTCAAGGCGATATCCGGAACCGTCAGCAACTCGCCAATTCGATAAAACGGCACGTTGATACGGCAATCGCAGTTCGGGTGGAGCGCGCCGATGATTGGGACCACAAAACTATACGCCATGTTCAGCCTCCCGGGTGATCGATGGAAAGTTGATCCAGATTCTTGGTCGCGGAAACAAAAAACATTTTCTGTGGCCCCGGGTCATCGGTTTCGCAAAACAGTCTGAGTAGCCCGCCGTCGATTTGCCGAAGAGTGGCGTCCGACGGTTCGATTTCATGGAGCCTCGCTCCACCGGCCGGCACTTCGACGGTGACGGTTTCACCTTTCCCCATCAATTCGGTGGCATTGTTCAAGGGATAACTCAAGGGATAGCTGATGTTGAAAGACCTCGGATGCGATGATCCGTTCACGAGTGCCACGAAATTGCGCTGATATTCGAGATTAGGAAAAACGCATGGATCGTCCTGCGCGGCCCGACGATGTTCTGCGTATGCAACGCCCCGGTCCCCGCCGCACCATCAATGACGATCTGCGGTCTCGTGAGCCCCCTGCTTCCGACCGATCGGGCGCGACGCACAATTTCAAAACTGCTCAATTCCAACGTGTTGGCGGCCGGCTTATCCAAATATTGCGAAACATCATGACGAAAAGTTTTGCCAGCGGGCAATTCGCTCTTGCTCGTATGAACGACCACACCGTCGGAATTTCGGACCGTCAATTCGAGGTCCATTTTGGAAGCAAAAACTTGATCCTCGAACATTAGACTATCATTAACGACAACAACCCATTGCCGAATGTCGTTTCCGGAGAAAACCGGAGCCGAATGAACGAAACGCTGCGCCACCATCGGACTCAAGCCGTCCAAGAATTTATAGACTCGTTGTTTTAAGCTTTGAGGCTCCCCCTTGATATAGACCTTCTTACTCTTTGTTGTTTTTATTATTTTCATTCTTTGATACAGCGTGAAAAAATGCTCGAGATCCAGACGGCAAGCCGTACACTTTCCACCGATTACCACTCCATTGTCGGCAACGGTGTTCAGCAACTCGTCATATGATTTGATACCATCGCCCATGACCGCGATGAGACCGTTATTGGTCAATTCGGTACAAGGACAAAGAATTTCATTGCGACCAGAATCGTCAGTATCTAAAACAATATCAGGATGCGACGACACAGAGTTTTCGGTATTTATACTTGTCATTATTACTTACTCCTTTTGGACTACCGTTCATTGCCGAAGTAAACCGACATTCCCCTAAATGCCATCCAAGATCGTGCAAATCCTAGAGCGATTCATGTCTTAACGAAAGTGGTTTGACCGCGCGATCAATCTGACCGGATTGCCTTGGCCATCGTCCAAACGCCGAGCAAATCCTCGGTGCGCGCCGGCCCATTGCATAAAGTCTCTACCCGACGCCGGCCCGCCGCGCCGAGACGCGCGCATAAGGCGCGGTCGTCGGCGAACCGCTCGATCGCGCTCGCGAATGCCGCCGTTTCATATTCGGCGAACAGCCGGCCGGTAACGCCATCTTCGACAAACCGATCATAAGTTCCGGTCGAGATTACCGGCTTGCCGGCCGCGAGAGCCTCAAGCGTCTCGCGCCCCCACGGATCATTGTTTCGGCTCGGCCGGGCCACCATGTGGCCCGCGACAAGAACGCGCTCGGGGTCGCCGACATGGCCGGGAAAGACGAACATCGCGCGGACGCCGCGCGCCTCGGCGTAGTCGGCGAGCGATCCGCCGCGCGCCGCGATGCGGCCCAAAGCGCCAGACAGCGAGCCCTTGAGGCGCATGTCACCCGCCACCACGAAGAGAATGTCCGAACGCCCTCGGTCGCGCAAGGCAGTGGCGATATCGACCAACCGATCGACCCCGCGCAACCACGCATAGTTGCTGACGCATGCGACCTTGAACCGCGAATCCACGGGAATCGATGGATGCGGCCCGATGTCGTCGCGCGGCGCCTCGACGATATTGTAGACGATGTCAGTGGGACAGTGGTCGAGCCCCCGCGCGGTCCAGAAGTCCTGCTCGTTCTCGGTGATGAACACGGCGCGATTCGATGCGCGACCGATCGTGCGAGCTTGCCAGCGGGCAAAAGAGCTGGGCACCACCAGGGTGCGAAGATGCGAGACCAAGGCTTTTTTGGTTCGCCGCCTCAGCCAAGCCGCCACCAAGAACAGTGATTCGTGGTTCAGGTGAACGACATCGAAGCGCTGCTCGACTGTCGCCGCGAGGTCGGCGAGAAGAGCGCCGGACCGGATCAATTCAAGCTCGGCCCGTCCCAGCGCGAGAAGATTGCGCGAAAAGCGCGGCAGGGCGCTGTAGCGCGGCCATGAGACAGTCCGGCACGCGACACCAAGGGCGGCATAGCGCGCTTGGATCGGCCCTTCGCGGCCGCACCAGACCTCGGGCGAGACGCGGTCGCGGTCGAGATGGCGGATCGATTCATACAGGCTGCGCGACGATCCGCCGAAACCCCCTTCGATATCGAGGCAGAGAACGCGCAGCGTCATCCTGAGGCCGCGGGATTGTCAGCAAACAACCGCCCGGTGGTGGACCAACCCAGGTGGAACAGAGCATCGACGATACTCAGGCCGGGAACGAATCCGTCACCGCCCTGGTCATGGACCGGATGGGTGAAATCGGCGTAAACGATATCAACCCCGGCGGCGTCGAACTTTGCCGGATCCTGATATTTGTGCCCGCCCGCGCCGGAGAGATAAGCGGCGTCGGGTGCACAGGCACGAACCAAGGCGATCAAGCGATCGTCGGCGCGGGTGCCACCGACGTCGAGCGCCGACTCGGCAATGAATTGAGTCGAAAACCCAAGCTTGCGAGCGAGTGCCGTGACGAGATAAGCGTTGGCGGCGGCGAGACCGGAGGCGGGAATCGCGGCATAGAAATCCTTCAGGACCGGCCACACCTCGGCAAACGCCGGCGCGCCGGCATAGGCGCTGCGCATGGCATCGAGATGCTTGGCGGGCCATGCCGGATCGGCGAAGGCGACATTCGCGATCGGTTGGCCAAAATGGTGTCGGACCGGCTGGGTCAGCCAGCGCGCCGCGCCATCGCGGGCGATCTGTACGCGATTGGTATAGCCGCCCTTGGCGAATTGCACGCGGTCGAGAAAAATGAACCGATCGGCGCGAGCGATTTTGTCAAAATAGCCAAGCCAGGGAAGATAGTTGGGCTGGTGAATGGCGATCAGCATGGCCGGGAATAGATATCGACGGCGTGGCGCAGATTGACATCGAGGCTTGCCGGAGAGAAGCCAAGCTCCGACCGCGCGCGGCCGATCGCGAGGGTGGCGCGACGGGGTGGCGCCGTGGCGCGGCGGATCTCGCTCGCGCTATCGCACGCGGTGACGGTCCGGAGCGCGACCTCGTCCAGGCCGCACATTTCGCCGCCACCGACGTTAAAGGTGTAGGTGCCGGGTCGACTGGGCTGTTCGGTCGCCAATAGCGTCGCGTCCGCCGCGTCGTCGATAAACAGCAGCGAGAACACGGCGTCGGGCTCATTGACCTGCAAGGGCGCTCCAGCCACGGCGGCGCCGATAAAACGATACACCAAGCCGGAACGCCGCGGCGGGCCGTGGATTCCGGCGAAACGCAAAATGACCGCGGTGCGATCCGCCACCTCGGCCCAGCGGCGGACCAGCATCTCCGCCTGTCGCTTGGACTCACCGTAAGCCTCGGTTGGCGCAAGCGGATCGTCCTCGGCGTGGGCGACACCATCCGCCGGTCGCGCCGGATAGACCGAGATCGTCGATGCGAACACCAACCGGTCGACCGATCCAGCGTCGCATGCGTCGACGAGGTTGCGCGTGGTTTCGACGTTTTCCGCCATTCGTTCGGCGTTCTCATGGTTCGGCAGTCGGGCGGCGAGATGAATGACGACGCTCGGCGCCACCTTGGCGACCAGTCCGGCGAGCCAGTCACGCGCGGTGAGATCGCCCGATACCACTCCGATTTTGGGCGCGGATAGGGTGACGGGATGGTTATTGGCGATCGCCGTCACCGCCACCGCCCGGTCGGCGAGCCGGGCCACGACGCGGGCACCGAGATAGCCGGAAGCGCCGGTCAGCAGAATTTTCACCGCATCAACCGAATGATGCCAAGGCTCGAACCGTCTGAACGAGCGCGCTCACGATACGGTCGACTTGCCGATCCGTGAGGTCGGCGAACAGCGGCAAGCACAGGGAGCGCTCGAGCATGTGCGCCGCATTGTTAAGCGTGCCGTCATCAAGGTGCGAGAATACCGCCTCGCAACTGACCGGTTTGTAGATCGATTTCGCCTCGATAGCCCGCTCGCGCAACGCGGCAACCACCGCGGGGTGATCGATGTCATCGTCGAGAAATACCGGATATTGGTACCAGGCCGGCTGGTGACCGGCCGGCGGATCGATAAGGCGAAGGCCGGGTTGGTTGACGAGGCCCGCTTGATAACGCGCGGCGATCGCGCGGCGACGCGCCAAATGGTCCGCCAAGCGATCGATCTGGTGGCAGGCCACGCAGGACCGGATCTCGTCGAGAAACCAGTCATTGCCAAGGTGGACGATGTCGCCACTCACTTCGTCCTTACCGAACAGGCGCAACTCACGGGCGAAACGGGCAAGTCGCGCATCGTCGGTGACCAACATCCCACCGGTGCCCGAAGTCATGATCTTGGTCGGATAGAAGCTGAACACGCCGACATCGGCGAGCGAGCCGGCCGGGCGCCCGTCGATGACCGCGCCATGAGCATGGCAGGCGTCCTCGATGAGAAACAGGTCATGCTGATTGGCGAAATCGACGATGCGCGCATGGTCGCGGCTGATCACTCCGGTCAGATGGACCCAAATGATGCCCGCTGTTCGCTCCGACGTCTTGCGCGCGAGATCATCGAGATCGAGCGCCAGGGTGTCGGGATCGATATCGACCAGCACCGGAGCCGCGCCCTCGACGACAACCGCGCCGACATCGGTCACGAAACTGGCCGCCGGGACCAGGACTTCGCGACCACGGCTTTCGAAGTATCGAAGCGCGATTTGAAGACCAGTGGTCGCGGCATTGAGCGAGATCGCGTGCTCGACTCCGGTCAACTCACGGAATGCCGCTTCCAAGCGATCCTTGTAAGGTCCCATCATCAGTCGACCGGACTCGAGGATCGCATCGATATCCGCGGCCACCGCCTGGCGCATCGCCGCCGGAAACCACGGGCGGGTGAGCGGAATGTGGTCGGCCGCCGGCCCGCTCATCGTTCGCCGCCGCGTGGCCGTTGTCGAGTGCCCGAGGGCGGTGGATTATCGATACCGTCGATTTCCTCCGGGTAGACCACGATCGTGCCGTGCGGGCATTTGGCGAGCAGAGCGCGCGCCGTCACATCCCTTTGCTCGACGGGCTCGAGAAGCAGGATCGTCGCCGCCTCCAGGCGCGCCGCATCGCCCGGTGACACCGGATGGGCATCGAATCGGCTTTCCGTGTCACGGCACCAGGCGTCGGCCGCGCCGCCGACCACGGCGAGCGGCCCGCCTCCGGTCTTGCCCGGCACGATGACCGCATGCGAGGCATGATCGCGAGGCAGCGTCGTGGCATCAAGTTCGGCCGTAACGAGCTCGAAAAGCCGGTCCGCCACGCGTTGGTGAAACGTCTCGGTGAAGTGCCATTGGTCGAGCAGGCAGACGGACTCGCCGCCGGACGCGGCCATCAGCGTCTGCAGGTCGACATAGGTGGCGTCCCACAGTGCCAGCATTTCTGCCACGCTCCGGTTCACGGCCTCCAGACATCGGGCCCACTCGGGCGGACATTTGTAATCACCGGCATAATGCACGCCGTCCTTGTGGCCCGGGCTCGGCACCAACAGCGACAACCAGCAAACCTCGCGCCGCCGTCGGACGAAGTAAGAGACGATGCGTCCGACCTGCTCGGCGTAGCCGGTCGGCGATATCGCCAGTTTGTCGGCCAAGAACAATCGGGTGATCGCCTGATGGCTCACCTCGAGGCATAACGGCTCGGCATCGCCGAGCGCGGCGTCGCGAATTTGCTCGGCGACATAGTCGATCAGACGCTCGCGGTTGAGCAGGGTTTCCCAAATCCCATCGCACAGCACCACGTACCGCGGGTCGCATAATCCGAGGCGCAGGAGATTGTTTTCGACGGTGCCGCTGCGGAAGTGATCCGGAAGATGGACCGTATCGGTCGGCGGCGCGCGCTCGAGCAGCAGGCGGCGTCCGAGCCGGCACGCGAAGGTCTTGTCCGCGCCGTACCAGGCCTCGTAACGATCATTGAGAAAATAGGTATCGAAGCCGCGTGAATCGGTTAGCACGGCGACCACGTCGTTGGTTTGGGTGGAGTGCGAAGGTGGCATTACGTCGCCACCGCGGCACGCACCGCGTCGGTAATGCGTTCAGCATCGTGACCGGGCATGTCGGGATGCATCGGCAGACTCAGAACGTGATCGGACAGCCGTTCACTGACTGGAAGGGATCCCGGCCCGTCGCCAAAATGTAGATAGGCGGGCTGCAGATGCATCGGCAATGGATAATAGATCGCGGTTGGAATGCCTTGCTCGCGCAAGAGGGCGGCGACCCGATCGCGGTCGCTCAGTTGCACGGTATATTGGGCCCAGGCGCTGCATCGGTCATTGTGGCGTATGGGAATTTCGACATTCGACAAGGCGCCGAACGCATTGTCGTATGCCTGTGCCAAATTCTCGCGGTTGACGATTTCCGACGCCAAGGCCGGCAGCTTCGCGAGCAGGATCGCCGCCTGCAGCGTGTCGAGGCGGCTGTTGAGCCCCGGCCGCACGATTTCATACTTACTGCCGCCCTTGCCGTGGGCGCGGATCGATTTGTAGACCTCGGCCCGCGCATCGTCGTCGGTCACCAGGGCACCGCCGTCGCCATAACATCCGAGTGGCTTGGCGGGAAAGAAACTGAACGCGGTGGCGGCGGCCAGCGAGCCGACCGGTCTGTCCTTGAAACGGGCGCCACAGCTTTGAGCCGCATCGGCGATCAGAAACATATCATGGTCTTCGGCGAGCCCCTCGAGGGCATCGTAATCCGCCGGTTGACCGAACAGGTCGACCGCGATGATCGCCCGTGGTCTGACGTCGCCGCGCTTCGCGCATGCCGCGATCTTTGCCTCCAAATCGGCGAGATCGATCAAGTAACTCGCAGCATCTATATCGACGAAAATCGGCAGCGCGCCGAGCAAGGTCACCACCTCGGCGGTCGCGGTAAAGGTGAAGGCGGGGAGAAAGACCGCGTCGCCGCGACCGATATTCTCGCCCATCAAGGCAATGATCAAGGCGTCGGTGCCGCTCGCGCAGCTCACCGCATGCGCCGCGCCGGACGCCGTCGCCAGGGCCGCTTCGAACTCCTGGACCTCGGGTCCCATGATGAAGCGGCCGTGCGCGAGCACACGCGCGATGGCTTCGTCGAGCGCCAATTTGAGGCGGTGTTGCTGCGCCTTGAGATCGACGAAGGCAATCGGTCTAGTCATGTTCGAGTGGTCCCGCTTATTCCGTTGAGTCAACGCGTTCCAAGCCGCTCGCCGACTTGCGATATTTTTCACCGGTGCGCGGGCATGCCAAGTCGGGTCCGAGTCTATCGCCGGCCCGCCCGACCCAGCCTACCACGCGCGCCGGATTGCCGACCATCAAGGCGTGATCGGCGACGTCCTTGGTGACCACGGTCCCGGCGCCCACCATGGCGTAGCGGCCGATGGTCACGCCGCAGATGACCGTCGCATTCGCGCCGATGGTCGCGCCGCGACAGACCCGGGTCGGCAGGAACTCGTCCTTGCGTTCGACGAACGCGCGCGGTGTCAGCACGTTGGTGAAGACGCAGGACGGGCCGCAAAAGACATCGTCCTCGAGCGTTACGCCGGCATAGACCGAGACATTGTTCTGAATCTTGACTCCGTCGCCGATGCACACACCGGGACCGACCATGACGTTCTGGCCGAGCACACAGCGCGCGCCGATGCGGGCACCGCGCATGACGTGGCAGAAATGCCAAAGCTTGCTGTCGTTGCCGATCTTCGCGCCGTCATCGACGATTGCCGAGGCGTGAATGAAAGCAGTGCTCATGCGACCTTGCCCACCTTGTCGAGGTGGACGACGGTGCCGGTGTCGAGGGCTTTCTGGCAGGCCTCGAGAACCGACAGCACGCGCCAGCCTTCATGGCCGTCGGACAGGGGCCGGCGTCCGGTCATTACGCAGTCAATGAAATGGCTGCATTCGCGGGCCAAGGGTTCGTCGCTGGAATAGGGGATGGGCACCGCCTCCGCCTTATCGACGGTCGGTAGATCGTTCTCCCAGCCGATGGTGTGGCGATAGTGAAGGAGTTTCCCTTCGCCCGGCTGGACGTCATCGAACACCGCCATGCCGTCGCTGCCCACCACCACCAACTTGTGATCCTTGAAGGGGTGGATCCACGACACGAATATATGACCCTGAAGGTTGCCCGGAAACACCAAGTGAGTGAGCGACGTATCGGCGACCATGGGGTGCAACCAGCCACTGCCGCCACACATCACTCGCTCCGGCATAGACCCGGTCAGGCGCAGGATCATCGAGACATCGTGCGGCGCGAACGACCACAGCGCGTTTTCTTTGCGGCGGATCTTTCCCAGGCTGGCGCGGTTGGAATAGATGTAGCGAATTTCGCCAAGTTGACCGCCGCGCACGGCCGCTTGCAGCGCTTCGAAAGCCGGATGGTAAAGTAATAAATGGCCAACCATTAAAGTTCGATCGAGGCGATCCGCCAAGGCGTTGAGATTGGCCGCGTCATCAACATCAAGGCAGATCGGCTTTTCGACAAAGACGTGTTTTCCGGCTTCGAGCGCCTGGCGAGCGAGCATGCCGTGGGTCGCCGCCGGTGTCGCGATGGCGACCGCGTCGATCGCAGGGTCGGCGAGGAGCTCGGCCGCATCGGAATGAGCGTTGGCTCGTGGGTAACGCTCTCCGAAGGTCGCGCGTGCGGTGGCGTCCGCGTCGCAAAAGGCGTGGAGGACTCCAAGCGCCTCGAAATTCCTCAGCAGGTTCTTGCCCCAATACCCAGCGCCGATCACGCCGATCCGCGGTTTCGATTCGCTCATGCGTCCTATGCCTTGAATGTGTCTATCTGGCTGGCGATCTCATCGCGCAACCGGTTCATGGAATGATCTATAAATCCGTCGAGTTGGCGCTGAACGCCGGATCCCTCGCCGGTCCACCAGATCGGATGGGTGAGAAGCTGCAACGCTCTGTTTTCCGCGGCCGCTTGATGGTCGAGGGGATGGCCGTGATGCCAGGCGCCGCGCGAATCCGAGCAATAGCCGATCGCGGTGAAGAAAGCCGGCTCATAAGTGTGCCGACGGCCGCCGAGAGGCCGATCGAGGCCTAGCAGACTCTTGCGTGGACGATGCAGACTGACCAGTGACACCGCGCGACCCATCAGCTGTTCGAGGACATCGCATTCCTCGCGACAAACGCGATCGAGGGTATCAAGGTCATCCGCGTAAAGGGCGGCGTCGAAATGCAGGCCAATATCGTGGCCCGCATCGGCGATAGCCCGCAGATCGGCGCGGCCGGCACGCGACCAGGGATTGTACATTTCAGTTCTGAGCAGCACGAAATAATGTGCCGCCATGCCGCGCGCCGCTTCGATATCGGCGATTGGCCGCGCCTCCTGGATCGACATATCGAGATCGTGACGCAGAACGAGTTGGGGCTGCCCGGGTTCGACATCGGCATACGCGGTCGCGCCATAGCCCCGTTCGACAAACGCATCGAGCAAGGCGGCGTAGCCGTCGCAGGTAAAATCAGCCGGCGAGGCCATTCAGCGAAAACCCTTTCTCGGCAAGGTAGTCTTCATTGTAATAGGCGATCGCACTCATATGCCCCCGACCATCGAACGCGACTTCATGCCAGGGCCTAATCGCGAAGGCGCAGATCGGGGTCATGAAATAGGTGAGATAGCGGCGTTCGAAGGCGTGCCAGCGTTCGCGACCGAGCGGCGCGTGCAGCGCCTTGAAACCGAGGCGCGCGAAGCGCAGCCAATGGGGACGAATGCGGGTCGGGTTGACCGGAATATCGTCGCGCCACACGCCGCCCCAGTTCTGTTTTTCCAACACGCGGCGATAGAGTTGTTGATGCGCCTTGGCGACCAGCGGCGCGCGGGCCCAGAAATCGAGATAGTCCTGGTCCCACAGCGGCAGCCGCCATTCAAGGCCGAAATGCTCGTAGACGCGTTGGCCGCCGACGACATACTTGGATTGGCGGTCCTGGAATTCGCAATATTCGTATATCCCGTGGTCACCCGACGCGGTGTGGGGCATGCCGATCGCGTCGATCTCGCGACCCAGGCGACGGGCGAGCCGATCGAAATTGTCAGGGGTTTGCAGGTGTGCCCATTGCTTGAAATGGCGGGCGAGCAGGGCATCGATGACAGCCTTTCGCCGTGCCGCCGGGGCACGGTCGTGGCGCGCGACCAGAAGATTGTTGGGAATGTGATTGCCGGTGATGAAGTCACCGGACTGGCCGTTCACCATGATCGAATCGGGACCAATCGCGCCATTGTCGCGGAGCTGGCGCAGCGCCAGATAGTCTTGCGGGAAATGGATCCCGGTCAGACTGTCGGCGGACGCGCGAAAGGCCGCGTGGTCGTCGCTCGCCATGGCCCGGCGCATGGCGCGGTTGCTGAATTTCACGAAGTGCCAGGGATAACCGAGGCGTTTGGCGATGACTCGGCTGATCGCAGCCTCTCGATTGTCGGGCAGGCCATAAGCGAAACAAATGACATTGTCGTACCCGGCGGCGCGCAAGCCGGCGGCGACGAAGCGCGAATCAAGGCCGGCGCTGAGGGGGACGGCGATCGACCGGCCATTGGCGCCGGCGATGAGTTTGTCGATGAGACGCTGGTGGAGTTCGCCAAGCGGTGCCACGAGGTCGTCGGGCGCCACGTCGTCGGGGAGCCAGGGTGTCCACCGGTGGTACCGCCGCGGCGTTTCGACACCGGATTCATCGACAAAGAGAAAACCGCCCGGCCCGATCTGGCGCACTTTCGGATACAGCGTGTCGTCGCCGATGGTATAGCCGGCGAGGCCGACCGCGAGCGCCGCGTCTGTATCGATCTGAGTCTCGGTCAGATCAAGGCGTCGCGCCGTGCGACCGCTGTCCTGATCGACGATCACCTCGGCGCCGGCGCGCGCCCAGATCAGCGGAATACTGCGAATGCGATCGACCGCGGCGAACGCCCAGCCCCGCCCAGTCGCCGCGAGCGCCCAATGACCGTCGAGCGCCAACAGTATGTCGCCGAGGGCCGTTTCGTCCAGGGAGTCGTGTGCCGCGAGCCGATTGGCGAGGTGTTCGAATCCTTCGCCAATCAAATAACCCTTGGCCCAAAGAATGACCTCGCCGGAGATAAAACGATGCCAACTATTGCCGGCCACGAGACCGATGTCGAGGGCCTGATCGTGACGGGGGAAGGTGTCAGCAATCATCGAGAAAAAGCGCACGAAAATCTGAGGGTTCGGCTCGGTCTGGGCCACTGAGGACCGCGTCGGCGAGCGCTTCGCCATCAACCTCTGGCAGGTTACGGTCGTTGTACGAAGTTGGGACGATCCGGCAGCGCCGGGCGATCATCGCGGCGGCAGGATCGTTGAACCGCATGGTGCCATGGTCGA
>Ga0187833_10002475_pt1 | contig 19747 bp, 24 predicted proteins | sample ETNtaG_37_FD_167968 | JGI IMG/M metagenome (GOLD analysis project Ga0187833, IMG submission 167968) | Marine microbial and viral communities from oxygen minimum zone, Eastern Pacific Ocean - ETNP2014_SV_400_PacBio MetaG (Illumina Assembly) | ecosystem: Environmental > Aquatic > Marine > Hypoxic...
CGATTGGCCGCGCAGTCTGCAACGCGCGCGCCAGCGGGCTGGAATAAACAGCTTTTATCGGCGCGCCCGCAAGCTGCTCGGCCAGTAGCGCAGCCTGCTGACGCCCGGATTCGTTCAGATTCACCCCAGCCTTCCAGCCGGCCAACTTGCCTGCCTGAGTGTAATCGTTCTCCGCGTGCCGGATGAGCAAAACGCGCGTCATAGAGTTTATTCTACCATTCGACCAGGTGATACAATGCACCTGTACTGGATATTGCTCTAGCCATTCCATCGAAAAATGAGATTGGCAAATAAATAACTTGCGAATTCTATGAGTGAAATTTCCATGTTGTCATACGCCAATGGTAAATATGTCCCGACCGATGCGGTAAGTATCAATGTGTCAAACGATATGGTCGGCACGTTTCGAGGGTATCGTATTTTTACCGCATGCCGCACGCTGAATGGGGGTAAGGTGTTTCGTATGGAGGATCATGTTGAACGCCTGTTTCGTTCCGCACAGGAACTCTCCATGGACCTTCCACACGATCGTGAGGGACTAAAAGACCTTGTCGCCAGTGTCGTTGAAAAAAACAAAGACCACGGTGATGTGCTATTGGAGATAATGTACAGTGGCGGAAAAGCTGCGCCTGCTAGCGTGGCACCTGAAGGCCCGGCACATGTATATGTTCTTGTATTTCCATTTACGCCTCCGCCCATGGATTGGTATGTGAAGGGCATTTCGCTTGCAAGTTTCGCGTACCAAAGGCAGTGGCCAAATGTAAAACTGCTCAATTATGTCGGCGGCGTTGTTGCACATCAGACAGTTGTAAAAAATTATGGGGCAACGGAAGCACTTTTCGTTTCCCCAAGAGATTATCAAACTATTTTGGAGGGAACAACGTTTAGTTTATTTGTGTTTGATGCGAATGATACAGCTGTCACGCCACCGCTTGATGGAACGATTCTAGATGGCGTTACTCGCAAGGTGCTTTTGGAAATATTGCCGAGGGCCGGAATTGCGGTGGAAGAGCGAAGAATAACGCTTACAGATTTGTCGAACATGAACGAAGTTCTGATAGCATCTTCCACTCGCAACATAGTGCCAGTAGTAAAGGTTGATGATACGCTTATTGGCGAAGGGATTCCCGGACCAATGGTTAAACGTTTGAATGAGATTCTTACTGAATACCAGAAAACTTACTGAGCAACACAACCAACAACCCCATCAATCCTCTCCAAACACCTAGAATAAACATCTCGCGATGAACGGGTCGGTAGCTATGAGGTTGTGCTGAAGAATCATACTTGACTTCACCGGTATTGTGTGGTCGGTTACAGCCAGCGAACCCACAGAGAACATTGGTGAGACCTCAACCTAGACTATCAAGAATTGTTCTGAGACATAGCAGGCGCGCAGCAACACCAGAAAAACACATGGGCGCCTTGCCCGACCGGAAACGCGTCGCCCACCTTTTATTTGGTAGCATCAAAACCAAGCAAAATGTTAGCCGCGGCCCATGCTCTTTTTTACCTGCATGATTTCTTCTTCGCTCAACGCAGGGGACTGCTGCGTCATCTCTATTCCCAGCGCTGCACGTTGCGCTGCCCGCCAGCGCTCCAGGCGCTGCTCAACTTCCGCTTCATAACCCTGATCCGTCGGCTTATAGAAATACCGGCCCAGCAGTGCGGTCGGCAGGTACTGCTGCCCGGTGTGATGTCCGGGTTCCTCGTGCGGATAGATGTAGCCCTCGCCATGTCCGAGGGCAGCCGCATCCCGGTTCGCATCCTTCAAATGCACGGGCACATCCGTGCGTCCCTCTTTTTCCACTGTTTTATGCGCCTGAAAAAAACTGCCGGCGCTGTTGGATTTCGGCGCGGTGGAAAGATAAAGAGTGGCTTCCACCAGCGGATACACGCCCTCGGGAAGCCCGACGTATTCAAACGCCTGCGCGGCCGCGTTGGCCACCACCAGTCCCATCGGGTCCGCCAGCCCGATATCTTCGCCCGCCAGAATAAGCAGCCGGCGCAGAATGAAGCGCGGAGATTCGCCCGCGTAAAGCATCTTCGCCAGCCAGTAGAGCGCAGCATCCGGGTCGGAACCGCGCACTGATTTGATGAAGGCGCTGATGGTGTCGTAGTGCGCGTCACCGTCGCGATCATAAAGCACAGCGCGCCGTTGAATCGATTCCTGCGCCACATCCAGTGTTATCTCTATCGCACCATCTGCGGCGGGCGGGGTGGATTCCACCGCCAGCTCAAGCGCGTTGAGCGCGTTACGTGCGTCGCCGCCCGCCACCGTCACCAAGTGCTCTAGCCCGGCCTTCGAGATGTCAATTTTCCGCCCGCCGTAACCACGCTCTGAATCCTTCAGCGTCTCTTGCAGCACCCGACGCGTATCATCGTCCGAGAGCGCCCGGAACTGAAAGACGCGCGAGCGCGACACCAGAGCGCCAATAACTTCAAAGTATGGGTTTTCGGTCGTCGCCCCGATGAGCACGATCACTCCGCGCTCCACGTGCGGCAGCAGCGCATCTTGCTGCGCTTTGTTCCAGCGATGAACCTCGTCGACAAACAGGATGGTGCGTACGCCGTGCAGTTTGCGCCTTTCCAGCGCGGCCGCTATCACCGCGCGCAGCTCGCGCACTCCCGCCAGAACAGCGCTGAGAGTGGTGAAATACGATGCAGTGGAATTGGCAATGATGTTTGCCAGCGTGGTTTTCCCGCTGCCCGGCGGGCCCCACAGCAGGATGGAAGAGAAAAGCTTGTCGGCTTCGATTGCGCGCCGCAGCAGTCGGCCGCGCCCGATGATTTCCCGCTGGCCGACGAACTCCTCAAGGCTGCGCGGGCGCATTCGCGCTGCCAGCGGGGCTTCCACAGCCATTCGTTCCTGCAGTGCGTGGTCGAACAGGTCGGGCTCAGTCAAGAGAAAAAACGGTATTTTATCAGCGCGCGCAGCGTGGGTAATCCGTCCAGCGGGGAGAGTTTCTTGTTGTCGTAACGAGCGTTGTACGCGATTGGGCGCTCATGAATGCTGAAGCCGGCGCGTAAAATTTTCGCCGTAATCTCGGCCTCTACATCAAAGCGGCGGCACTCAAGCGAAAGCAACTCATACACCGACCGCGTCATCATCTTGTAACAGGTTTCCATATCGTGCAACCGGACACCAAATAGCACGCCTGTGAGCCAAGTGAGGAAGCGGTTTCCTGCGCGCATAATGGCCCGCTGGCTGCTCAGGTCGCGGACACCATATACTACCTGCGCCGCCCCCTTTTCAATTGGCTCGATCAGCTTCATGAAATCATTCGGATCGTACTCAAGATCAGCATCCTGTATCACAACCACATCTCCACTGGCTGCGTGCAGTGCAGTGGCTATGGCAACGCCCTTACCCCGATTGACCGGGTGGCTCAACACGGTGGTGTCGGCGTCAGCGCCTAGCCGCGCCAGGATTTCACCAGAACCGTCGAAGGAGGAGTCGTCCACCAGCACCAGCTCCTTTTCCAGCGGAACCCGGCGCACGCGCTCCACCAGCTCAAAAATGGTCTCCGCTTCGTTGAACACCGGGATTATCACCGAGAGTTTCATCGTAGGATGCGGCTCAGGGGAGATAATTCCACGGGTTCGGACGAGAGCCCTGGTAGTTTATTTCAAAATGCAGATGCGGGCCAGTGGAATTTCCGGTGCTGCCCGAAAGCCCGATTAGATTGCCCTGATACACAGATTGCCCGCAACTCACGTTCCACTGCGAGAGATGCGCGTAGAGCGTCTGCCAGCCGTTACCGTGGTCAATGACCACCATGTAGCCGAAACCCCAGTTACTCCACCCTGCGAACATGACCACTCCGCTGTCGGCGGCGTAGATGGGTGCGCCGTGACCGGCGGCAATGTCAATTGCACGATGATAGGAACTATAACCGAACCCGGAAAGGTAACGATTAACCGCGGGCCAGATAAAACTACCCGACCCCACCGCGCCGCCTGAATACCCGCCCACACACGCTCCGGGCCCGGCACCGGTGGGAAGCGGGTTACGCTGCGCTCGCGCAATGCGTGGAACCGTCCATTGCACGAAATCACGTTCGCCGCCGGGAACCACTATAACAGTTCCCTCCACCAACACCGGATTGTCCGCGTCAAGATGATTGCCTGGCCAGTTCAGGATATCGTCCGCGCTCGCGTGGTACGCCGCTGCCAGGCCTTCAATCGTGTCGTCTTTGTAGACCACCCGCAGAACACCGGTGATCGGGGAAATCAACAGTTCCTGCCCGGGACTGAGCAGGTGGGGGTCATCTTTCAGCACCGGATTACCCCACAACACGGTCTCCGGAGTAATGCCGTATTTCTCCGAAATGCCGAAAAGGGTATCCCCGGAGCGAACCGTGTAGGTGATCACCTCCTGCCGAGGTCGCCTAGGAATAAGCGTGTGCGGGTTGATGCGCCGGGTCAGCGGCGGAACGGGCATCCTCTCCTCCACACCCGGCGTCATTAGTGTCCCGGGCAGCCCGGCGCCGTTGGCGGCGCTTGTTTGCAGTTGAGAGGAAAGCAGCGGGAATTCAAGCTGGGCGGCCAGCCGCTCCAGCGGATTCCAGCGAAACAACCCCACCGCAGCGGCTGTCAATCCAATCAGGGCAAGGTGGTGACTGTAACGCCTCAACAGTGCGCGCAGCCCGCGGATGGACGGGGAAGCCGGCTGCCCTCCCGGGTGGCCATGCGAGCATGGCCCATCCACTCAAGTCCCGGTTTACTCAGCCGTTTTACCCAGTTGTTCCAAGAACTCAAAATTGTTTTCCGTCTGTCGGATCTGCTGGTTGACAGCTTCGGTGGCGGCGGCCATATCCATGCCGGCCCCATTTGGCGGTGATGCAACCATCTGGTTGTACATGCGGCGCATCAGCCAGACGCGCTGGGTAATGTCCGGCCCGAGCAGCAATTCCTCCCGCCGGGTGGATGAGCGGTCAATATCCAGCGCCGGGAAAATGCGGCGTTCCTGCAATTTGCGCGAAAGATGCAGCTCCATGTTTCCGGTGCCTTTGAATTCTTCGTAAACCATGTCGTCCATGCGAGAGCCGGTGTCCACGAGGCAGGTGGCCACAATGGTGAGCGAGCCGCCGTCCTCGATGTTGCGCGCCGCGCCGAAGAAGCGTTTTGGCGGATACAACGCCGCCGGGTCGAGGCCGCCTGAAAGAGTGCGCCCGGATGGTATGACGATCAGGTTGTACGCGCGCGAAAGGCGCGTGATTGAATCCAGCAGAATGGCCACGTCCCGTCCGCCCTCAACCAACCGCCGGGCGCGAGCGAGCGCCATTTCGGCCACTTTGACGTGGGATGTCACTGGTTCATCAAACGTACTGGCCACAACCTCGGCATCCACCGAGCGGTCCATGTCGGTCACTTCCTCGGGACGCTCCCCGATCAAAGCCACCATTAGATGCACTTGCGGATACTGGAGAGAAATCGCATTGGCAATTTGCTTGAGCACCGTGGTCTTGCCTGCCTTGGGCGGGGAGACAATTAGGCCACGCTGGCCTTTTCCGATGGGCGCCACCAGGTTTATCAGCCGAGTGGCGAGCGCATGCCGGTCGGTTTCCAAATCGAAGCGTTCATCCGGAAAAATCGGGGTGAGCGATTCGAAAACCGGACGCTGTTTGGCCTCTTCCGGGTCCAGACCGTTGACAGCTTCTACCCGAATCAGGCCGTAATATTTCTCGGTGTCTTTTGGCGCGCGCACCTGCCCAATGACCATGTCGCCGGTGCGCATGCCGAAACGCCTGATCTGCGACTGGCTAACATAAACATCATCTCGGCCCGGCAACAGATGCCCGGAACGCAAGAATCCGATGCCATCATCGACCAATTCCAGCACGCCGCCGCGAAGCTTCAGGCCTTTCTTTTCGGCATTTGCGCGCAAAAGGCCGAGAATCAACTCGTCCTTTTTCAGCCGGCTGTGACCCGGTACGTCCATCTCCCGGGCAAGCTCGCGCAAACCCTCTAGTTTCTTCTTTTCCAGTTTTGCTATGTCCATAACCTAATCCTTCCCATTCGCAATATTCGAGAAACGCATCAGTTTCTCCCAGCGGTGCCGGGTTGCTATTTCCCGCACCGTGCCCGATGTTGAGCGCATGACGAGAGAATGCGTGCGCGCGCCGTTGCCATAATATTTCACTCCGTTCACCAACTCGCCATCGGTGATGCCAGTGGCCGCAAAAAAGCAATTGTCGCTGCGCACCAGATCCTCCATGCCCAACACTACATCAAAGTCGTAGCCCATCGCCTCGCCGCGCTGAATCTCCTCCCCGTTGCGCGGCCAGAGCTTGCCTTGCAGTTCACCGCCCATGCACTGCAGCGCGCATGCCGATAGTACTCCTTCCGGCGTGCCGCCGACCCCCATGAGTACGTCAATTCCGGACTCGGGCCAGGCGGTCATTACAGCCCCGGCGACGTCTCCATCCGTTATCAGGCGGATGCGCGCGTCGGTGGCGCGCAGCTCCGCGAGCAATTGCTCGTGGCGCGGGCGGTCCAACACCACCACAGTCAGATCATCTACTCCGCATCGCTTCGCGTGGGCGATGCGGTTCAGGTTCTCCAGCGGGGAAGCCTCCACGTCTATCGCGCCCTTTGCACTCGGCCCGACAGCGATTTTCTGCATGTACACGAACGGGCCCGGGTCGAACATGCTGCCGCGGTCGGCCACCGCCACGGTCGCCAGCGCGTTTGCCCGCCCCAGCGCCAGCAATCGGGTGCCGTCTATGGGATCCACGGCGATATCCACCTCCGGAGGGTTTCCTGTCCCCAGCTTCTCGCCGTTAAACAGCATTGGGGCATCATCCTTTTCGCCCTCGCCGATAATGACCGTTCCCTCCATCTCGATGCTGTTAAGCATCAGCCTCATCGCTTCCACTGCGGCCTCGTCACTACCGTTTTTGTCGTTGCGCCCCATAAAGCGCCCGGCCGCGAGCGCAGCCGTCTCGGTCACCCGCACCAGTTCCAGCGCAAGGTTGCGGTCCGGCTCACAACTCGTCATTTCGCTTCTCCTTTCGGTGCTCAAACCGCTGCATGCCGCAGCCTCCCGGACCGCGCAGGGCACGCCGGAATACCCTTTGGAGCCACGCCGGCGACAAAGGTCTCGCTCTAGACAAACGAGCAACGATCAGCGGAGAACAATCCAGAAAATGTAATAATAGCTGACCATCCCCGCCAGCAGCCACGAATCAATTCGATCCAGCACCCCGCCGTGGCCGGCAAGCAGCCGGCCGGTATCCTTAATGCCGGTCTGGCGTTTAAGCATCGAGATTCCCAGATCTCCCACCGGCCCCGCCACTGAGACGAGCGCGCCGATGACAACACCTTCGCGCCACCCGAGCAAAGCCGGGGGTAGGCCGCCAACACGCTGCCACAGCACGGCCAACAACCCACCGAAAACCGCGCCCCAAACCGCCCCGCCAGCGAAGCCCTCCCACGTTTTGTTGGGGCTGGTGCGACGCGCCATCGGCCGTTTCCCCAGCCAGCTACCCATGGCATATGCGCCCGTATCCGAAAGCCATATGGCGGGTAGCACGGTAAGTGTCCACCATGCGCCATCGGGCAACAAACGCAGCGTCAGCAGGTGTCCGCCCAACCCGCCCAGATAAAGCGGTGCGGCCAGCGTCACGGCCCAATCCTGAAGCGGGGCGCGCGCGCCGCGCTCGAAGGCGATGACGTGCCATGCGGTAGCGCAAAGCAGCAGCGCGGCAACGGCCGGAACCATCCAGCGGCCGTCCGCCAGCGCCACTCCACCCGCAATTGCCCACACGCCCGCAATGCTAACCCAAGCTGAAGGCCGCGCTCCCGCCACAGCGGCGATGCGGGTAAACTCCCATGCGCCAATGGTCAGAAGCACCAGCACCACCACACCGTACAACCAACCGCCGCGATGAGTCACCCACAGGAAAACCGGCACCAGCAGAGCCGCTGTTATCAGCCGCTGGTGCAGCATCATCCCACTTGTTCGGAGACCAACCCGAAGCGGCGCTCGCGGCTGCCGAAAAACACGAGCGCCCGGCGCAGCTCCTCTTCGTCGAAATCCGGCCACAGAGCGGGCGTGAAATACCATTCCGAATAAGCGCCCTGCCAGACCAGAAAATTGCTAATGCGGTATTCGCCGCTGGTGCGGATGATCAGGTCCGGGTCCGGCTGCCCCGCTGTGTACAACTGGCTGCTGATCATCTTCTCGGTGATTTCCTCGGGCGTCAGCTCGGCGGAAATGATGCGCTGCACAGCGCGCACGACCTCATCCCGGCCACCATAATTGAAAGCTACATTAAGCACCAGCGTGCTGTTATCACGCGTGCTTTCCACCGCATGTTTTATCTTACGCACCAGGCGCTCGTTGATGCCGTCACAGCGGCCCAGATGCCGGATCTTCACCCCGTTTTTTTGAAGCGCCCGCAATTCGCGCTCCAGCACATTCTCCAGCAGCGTCATCAGCCCCGAGACTTCCTCCGGAGGGCGGCGCCAGTTTTCGGTGGAAAACGCGTAGATGGTAAGGTACTTAATTCCCAGCCGAACGCACTCTTCAATAACTCTGCGCAGGTTGTCCGTGCCCGCACGGTGCCCGGCCAACCGCGGCAGCCCGCGCTGCTGCGCCCAGCGGCCGTTGCCATCCATGATGATGGCTACATGTTGCGGGATGACCGTCAGGGGGCCATTATCTTCGGATGCAGACATTCCGGTGTTGCTGCAGTTTGAACGGTTTTTCGCGGTGGCGGGATGCGCCTGTCCCATTCTGCCTGTGGCGCTTTCGATTGATAGCCCTATTATACCTGCATTATTTCATCGTGCTTGTGTTCTCCGAGCGCGTTTATCGCTTCCACAGAATCATCCGTAAGTTCCTGCAATTCCTTCTGGCCGCGCTCCAAGTCATCCTCCGATATTATCTTCTCGCGCTCAAACTCACGCAAATCGTTTTGCGTGTCGCGGCGCACATTGCGCACTGCCACGCGCGCTTTCTCCACCCGCTTCCCGACCACGCGCGTCAACTCCCGCCGCCGCTCTTCCGTCAACGATGGAATGCTCAGCCGGATGATTTTGCCGTCATTGTTAGGGGTCAATCCCAGGTCTGACGCCAGAATGCTGCGCTCAATCTCCGCCAGCGAACTGGCGTCGAAAGGCCGGATGGCAAGCAGGCGCGGCTCCGGCACACTGATGGTGGCCAGTTGATTCAGCGGCGTCGGCTGTTCGTAATAATTGACCATCAACTTCTCCACCAGCACCGGCGAAGCCCGGCCAGTCCGGATTATGGCCAGTTCGTCCTCGAGCACACGCACCGAGGCTTGCATTCGCTCGGACGCATCTTGCAGCGCTTCCTTAACCATTGTCAATCATGTGCAGGGCTCCACCAGCGACACACAGCGACCCTTCACCGGTCGGATTCATTGTGCCGCTCACAGGATACACCCGCCCGCCGATGTTTGGCAAGAGAGCAGCCGCCGGGTTTATTGACTGACCAGGGTACCCACCAGCTCACCCTTCACGGCCTTCAGCAGGCTGTTTTCGCCCCAGAGATCCAACACCACAATGGGCATATCGTTATCCATGCACAACGAAAGGGCGGTGCTATCCATCACTTTCAGGCGCCGGTTAATCGCGTCAATGTAGGTGAGCGTGTCGAACTTCTTGGCCTCGGCCGTGGTAGCCGGGTCGGAGTCGTACACCCCATCCACTTTTGTGGCCTTAATGAGAATGTTGGCATCGATCTCCATCGCGCGCAACGCGCCCGCCGTGTCGGTAGTGAAATGAGTGTTGCCGGTGCCGGCCCCGAGGATAACCACGCGCCCTTTTTCCAGATGGCGCACGGCGCGGCGGCGGATGTACGGCTCCGCGACAGCTTTCATTTCAATCGCTGTCTGCATGCGGGTGGCCACCCCGTCGCGCTCCAGCGCATCCTGAAGCGCAATCCCGTTCATCACCGTGCCGAGCATACCCATATGGTCAGCCGTGGTGCGCTCCATGCCGCGCTCGATTCCAGTGCGCCCGCGCCAGAGGTTTCCGGCGCCGATGACGATGGCTATCTGCACGCCCGCCGCGGCGACCGCCTTAATAATTTTGGCGACCTTTTCCGCTCGACCCGGGTCAATTCCGACCCCGGAGGGCGGAGCGAGCGCCTCGCCGCCCAGCTTCAGCAGCACGCGCTGGTATTTGAATTCCTCAGCCATGTCTGCGTGGGCAAGAGCCGAGGCCGGTGAATCTCATTTCCCCAGTTCGAAGCGGGCGAAACGGTGCACGATTATGTTCTCACCCAGTTTCGCAATTGCGCGATTGACTAGATCCTGAATGCTCAACTCTTCATCCTTTATGAAAGATTGGTGCAGCAGGCAGACCTGTTGATAATACTTCTCCAGCCGCCCGGCCACAATCTTCTCGGCAATGTGTTCTGGCTTTCCCTCCTGCATCGCTTTCTCACGGAAAAGTTCCTGCTCCCTTTCCAGCGCGCCCGCGGGGATGTCACCCACATCCACGCACAGCGGATTGGCCATGGCAATGTGCAGAAGAATGTCATGCACCAGAACACGGAAGTCCTCCGAGCGCGCCACGAAATCGGTCTCGCAATTAACCTCGGCGACGACGCCGACGCGGTTGCCGTGATGAATGTACGCATCAATCACGCCCTCATTGGCCATGCGCCCTGCTTTTTTCACCGCTGTGGAAAGCCCTTTCTGGCGCAGCCAGTCAACGGCCAGATCGAAGTCCCCATCGCTGTGCTGCAGCGCCTTCTTGCAGTCCAGCACCGGAGCAGCGGTGGCCTTGCGCAGCTCCTTTACCTGTTCGACAGATACCGCCATCTCATTCCTCGAGTTGCGGGCCGACAGCCGCTTCTGTCTCGGCGGCATCGCTCTCAGTCTCCAAGAGCTCCGGCTCGCCCTCCTCGACGCCAGCTTCGGCCTCGGCAGCATCCGGCACAGGCTCCGCAACCGCAGGTGCATCTGCCGCCGATTCAGCGATGGCATCTTCAAATTCCAATTCGCCGCTGCTCAGTTTTGCGAGAGTAGCCGCGCCGAGTAGGTCCTCGTCCGCCTCTGTCACCATTTCCGCGACCATGCTTTCCGCGCGTTGGCCGGCCTCCGGTTGCTCGTCCTTGCGCAATTGCCGCCCCTCGATGGCCGCATCCGCAAGGTACCCCACAATCAATCGAATTGCCCGAATGGCGTCATCGTTCGCCGGCAGCACGTAATCCACCGAGGAGGGGTCACAATTAGTGTCCACCATGGCAATCACCGGAATATCGAGAATGTTGGCCTCACGCACCGCCGTGGATTCGCGGTGAATATCCACCACTACCAGTATTCGCGGCAAATCGCGCATGCTGCGGATGCCGCCCAGTCGATATTGCAGCTTGGCGATTTTGCGCATGTGCATCAGTCGCTCTTTCTTTTTAAGGCCTACCCATTCACCCGCTTCGTGCTCGCGCTCCATGCGTTCCAGCTCGCCGATGCGCTCTTTCATGGTACGCCAGTTGGTGATCATGCCGCCCAGCCAGCGCCGGTTGACATAGGGCATTTCGCAGCGCTCGGCCTCCGTCTGGATTGCTTCTTGCGCCTGGCGCTTGGTGCCAACAAAAAGAACTTCGCCGCCATCGGCGACCACGTCGCGCACGATATCAAAACAACGCATTATGCATTCCATTGTCTGCTGCAGGTCGATGATGTGAATGCCGTTGCGCTCAGTGAAGATGAACGGCTTCATTTTGGGGTGCCACCTGCCGGTGCGATGCCCAAAATGGACGCCCGTTTCCAGCAAGCCTTTCATGGAGAGATCAACCATCGTGGATCATCCTTTCCGTTTCAGCGTCCGCCCGCTTCATCCCTGTCCGGAGCCGCTTTTGCGCGGCACGGCCAGACAGGTCCACCGACGTGCGAGATTATTCCACCCGACTATTCGCCGGGCGACACGCGAATTTTCGGCGTGGCCCGTGACGTGCGTAGGCCGCGCTTGCGGGCGCAATCTTACCACAGCGCATGCAGAGCGGCAAGTCACGCGGCGTAAAAAAAAGACGCCCCCATCCGGGGGCGCTGCATGACTAATAGATGCGCTGAATTCACTGTGCTTTCGTCGTCTCAGCCACCGCGGCGAAAGCTTGCGGGTCGCGCACCGCAAGGTCAGCCAGCATTTTGCGGTTCAGGCCCACCTCGGCCTTGCGCAGGCCAGCCATCAGGCGACTGTAGGTGGTGCCATTTTGCCGTGCGGCCGCGTTGATGCGTATTATCCACAGACGCCGCATGTCCCGCTTGCGGGCGCGACGGTCGCGGTAGGCATACCAGTAGCTTTTCAGCATGGCCTCATTGGCGCGGCGCCACAGGCGATGGCGAGTGCCAAACTGCCCCTGCATCCTCTTGACGATTTTTCGGTGGCGCCGGCGTCGATACGGCCCAGTCTTCACGCGAGTCATGTCATTGCTCTCCCGACCGCCTATGAAGGCGGATTATATTTGTAGCGCCGCAGGTAAGGAGCCAGCCGCCGCACGCGCTTCTTGAGCCCGGAAGATTCCACCTCGACCATCTTTGAGAAGAGCGCTTTGGTGCGCTTAGAGGTGTTGCGCCGCAGATGCCCCTTCCCAATCTTCGTGCGCACCAGCTTTCCGGAGCCGGTGATTTTGAAGCGTTTCGCGGTCGCGCGATGGGTTTTCAACTTATATTTCCCGCGCGTCTTTTTTCTTGCCATTCTTATTCTCCAATTACGACTGCGTCCGGATTCACGTTCCGGACACCCGGCCGCTTGCTCCTCGCCGTGGTCAGGAGCCTTTCTCCGCGCCCGGCGCAAGTATCATCAACATTGTGCGCCCCTCCATGCTCGGTGCGGCCTCGATATGGCCGACATCGGAAAGTTCCACATAAATCTCGTCCATGTCTTCTCGGGCCACATCGGGGAGCGTAATCTCTCGCCCCCGGAAGCGAATTCGCACCCGCACCTTCATCCCGCTTTCAAGCCACCGGCGCGCATCACGAACCTTGAACGAGCGATGGTGCTCGGTCGTCTTCGGCCGGAGGCGGATTTCCTTAATCTCAATCTTTTTCTGCGCCCTGCGCGCCTCTTTTTCCTTCTTTGAGCGCTCGTAGAGGAACTTACCGTAATTCAGCACCCTACACACAGGGGGTGAGGCGTTCGGAGAGACCTCCACCAAATCCAGGTTAGCCCCATCGGCTATAGCCAGCGCCTCGGAGACGGGGATGGCGCCCCGATTGGTGCCGCTTGGGTCAATCAGCTGCACCTCCTCAGCGGTGATTTTTCCGTTGATTCGGAATGCCGGCAGATTGTTCCGCGAGGGCCTTATGTATCGCCTTCGTCGTCTCGCTATTGTGCTTCCCCTCTCATGTACCAGTTATACAAAATTTTCGTCACGCCGTCCTCCACGCTCCGCGTCGCAACGGCCCGGAGCAGGGTTGGGATAATACCATAGCCAGAAAAACCCGTCAATCGCAATTCGCGCTCCGATGCCATGCCGGATGCTACCAACAGGTCGGGTGTGTGGTGTACAATCAGCGCCATCTCAGGGTAAGGAAGAGCCCATGCGCGTACTCAAAGATCGCATTCACAGCGAGGGACATAACCTGGGAGGCGGCATCCTGAAGGTAGATGGCTTCATCAACCACCAGGTCGACCCAGCCCTGATGGAGGCCTGTGGCCGCGAACTTGCCGCGCGTTTCGCGGAAGTGGATGCCACCAAAGTGCTCACCGCCGAAATCTCCGGCATCGCGCCCGCGGTGATGACCGCAAAGCATCTGGGCCTTCCCGTCGTGTACGCGCGCAAGCACAAGCCGGTTACCATGCCCGATCAGGTCTTTCTCACGCTGGCGCCATCCCACACAAAAGGGCGCACGGTCGAGTTGATTGTCTCGCCTGAATTCCTGCGCGACGGAGAACGCGTGCTAATCATCGATGATTTTCTTGCCTCCGGGCAAACCATTCTCGGGTTGGCGCGCCTGGCCAGCGTCGCCGGAGCGACCGTTGTCGGCATCGGCACGCTGGTGGAGAAAACCTTCGAGGGCGGGCGCGAGGTGCTGTCAGAGCTGAACGTGCCAGTCGAATCGCTCGCCGCCATCTCAGACATGAGCGACGGGAAAATCGTTTTCGCCGACTAGCGCCCCTGCGCGCACTCATGGATTCAGTCGCCATTATCGACTTCGGCTCGCAATACTCGCAGCTAATTGCCCGACGGGTGCGGGAGGCACACGTGTATTGCGAGTTGTTTCCATTCGATACCGCCGCCGACGTTGTACTTGACCTGAAACCGAAGGCGCTGATTCTCTCCGGCGGGCCGAGTAGCGTGTACGCGGCCGGCGCCCCACAGCTGCCGCCGTATGTTCTGGAAGCCGGCGTACCTGTGTTAGGGATTTGCTACGGGATGCAGCTGCTCTCCCGCGCGCTGGGCGGCGAGGTCAAACCGGCAGGCGAACATGAATATGGCCGCAGCCAGCTGCGCTGCCGTCCAGAATCGAGCCTGCTGCCGGGCCACCTTGCGGGAAAAACCTTCCAAGCGTGGATGAGCCATGGAGATCTGGTGGCTGCAGCCCCAGCCAATTTCTCGGTCACCACCAGTAGCGAAAACTGCCCCATTGCCGCAATTGAGAATCCGGAACGCGGCATTTTCGGATTGCAATTCCATCCGGAGGTACATCACACCGAGCACGGTAGCGAGATTCTGGAACACTTTCTAAGCCATGCGCGCGTACGGCGCGAATGGACGCCTGGCTTCATGGTGGCGGACGCAGTCAAGCGCATCCGCGCTCAGGTGGGAAAGGCTGAGGTGATTTCAGCCGTGAGCGGAGGCGTGGATTCGACAGTGGCCACCGCGCTGGTTCATCGCGCCATCGGCGACCGGCTGACCTGTTTCTACGTGGACACCGGCCTGATGCGCACCGGGGAAACCGAACAGGTGGTGAGCACTTTTCAGGAGCAGCTACAGGTGCGCCTGGAAGCCATCAACGCGATGGAGGATTTCATGACCGTGCTTTCAGGCGTGATTGACCCGGAAGCAAAGCGGAAGGCAATCGGCGAGGAGTTCATGCAGCTCTTCGAGCGCGAGGCGCACCGGTTGGGTAACGCTGCTGAATTCCTGGTGCAGGGAACTATCTATCCTGACGTGGTTGAGAGCAGCGGGTACGGCCGCGAGCAAGCGGCGAAAATAAAGACGCACCACAATGTGGGCGGGCTACCGGAGGAGTTGCCTTTCACCCTTATCGAGCCGCTGCGCTTCATGTTCAAGGACGAGGTGCGTGCGGTGGGGACGGAACTTGGGCTGCCCGAGGCCATGGTCTGGCGGCAGCCCTTTCCGGGTCCGGGGCTGGCCATCCGTTGCCTCGGCGAAGTGACGTGGGAACGGCTAGAGCGGCTCCGCCTCGCCGACAGCATTATGCAATCAGAACTCGCCGCAGCGGATATGTTGCGCGGCGAAACCGCACAGGCGTTCGCCGTGCTGCTGCCGGTGAAGTCGGTGGGGGTAATGGGCGACGCGCGCACATATGAGCAAGTGGTGGCGTTGCGCGCAGTCACCACCGATGATTTCATGACGGCGGATTGGGCGCGACTGCCGCACGAACTGCTGGCGCGAATCTCTAACCGCATCATCAACGAAGTGCGCGGAGTCAACCGCGTGGTCTACGACATCAGCAGCAAACCACCCGGAACGATAGAGTGGGAGTAACGACATTCCCTACAACCAAAATAACTCTTCAACCTTTACTTGTAATGCCTTTGCCAGTTTAAGTGCCAAAACAGTTGATGGAATGAACACTCCATTTTCTATTGTGTTAATTGTTTTACGGCTTACCTCAATTTCCTCAGCGAGTTCCATCTGTGTCATTCCTTTATTTTTGCGTAGGGATTTGATATTATTTTGAAGTTTCACCCTGCTCTACCGTATTGTTTTTTTAACATTGCCTAATAAATATCTAATTGTTGTCCACGTACCAAAAATTAATGGCGACGCAAAGGATGTACCCGTCCAAAATATTGCATTCCACATGGACATGTTTCCGTAAATCATTGAAATGATACAAATAGAATACGTCAGCAAAACAGCAAAAAATCCAAAAACAATAGATTGAGATCTCACATGTCGCGCGTAGTCGTCATTCGCTACGTTATATTCTTTAGGAAAAATTACCGCTAAAATCGCATAAATTACAATCATTGCGGGGCAAATTAAAATTCCTAACCAACTCCATTGCTGAAAAATCTCAAAATTGCCTTGTTCGCCATAGCTTGGGTAAATCCGAAGAGCTACATTAATTGCAACATATACTGTGATAGAAACTTCAATCAAAGATTGCACTATATTTACACGATTCATTTTATCCCCCTTCTTTTTTTTATGGTATCTTTGCATTTTTACTCCTGAAAAGTCTGACTAAAATCTTGACCAATTGTAACCTATAGGTTACATTATGTCAATATTAACTATAAAGTGATAAATGTTTTATCAGCAAGGGGGCGATGATGAACATAGGAGTAGTAATCGGATGGTGATTATCTGATTAAGTGTTTATTCATAATCAGATAATCATTCCATTTATACATTATGCAACTTCAAGATTAGAGAAGTAACTCATAACATGTTCAGATTAAAATGATTTCATTACAAAGTCTGCAAATAAATGGGGCTGATGATGAATAAAAGTGATTATATGAATAAATTTGATACCACTAGTTTTAGCAGACTTTTAGCAGACTATTTAATAAATGTAGTTAAATCACAATAACTTATAAACATGTTGTTATTGAATGGGAATAGCGTTGCCGGCCCGGTTTCACAGCACCGGCGCACCCACTCGCCTGCGTAGGAATTGGCCGCCACCCGCGCCGCCCAACCAGCGCTCGCCATCCACCAGCAGCCGTCCACGCAGATAAATCTTTTCCGGAAAGCCAGTCAACCCCACGCCCTCCCACAGGTCGTGATCAGTGCGCATATGCGCGCTGCGCGCGCTGATGGCGTGCTGCTTGGTGGGATCCCACAGTACGATGTCCGCATCTGAGCCAGGAAGCAGCGCACCTTTGCGTGGATAGAGGCCGAGGATTTTGGCCGGATTTGCAGCCGTCAGCTCTACAAAGCGCTCGGCGGAGAAACGCCCCGCGCCCACCCCGAAAGTCCACAGCAGCGGCAGGCGGTGCTCAATGCCGGGCAGCCCGTTGGGGATGAGCGTGAAATCGCCTTGCCCCAGCTCCTTTCCCGCAATGGCCACCGGTCGGCCCTCATAATCGATCGGCGTGGTTCCATCGAAAAAGAACGGGCAATGGTCTGTGCCGACCGTCTGAATGCTCCCATCCGCGAGCGCCTGCCAGAGCGCCGTGTTGTCGCCAGCAGTGCGCAAGGGCGGCGAGCACACCCACTTTGCGCCATCGGGCCGCATCAGATGGTCTTCCGTGAAAAACAGGTATTGCGGGCAGGTCTCGCCCATGACCGGGACGCCGCGCGCGCGCGCGCGTCGCAGCTGCTCCACCAGCCCCGCCGTGGTCACGTGGACGACATAAAGCGGCGCTTCCGCATCGCTGGTCAGCGCGATTGCGCGCTGACCAGCCACAACCTCCCCCCGGGCCGGTCGGGTGCGGGCGTGCCAGATTGGCTCTCCGTGCCCGACCGCGAGAGCGTTGCTCACCAGCGCCTCTATCTCGTCGCCGTCCTCCGCGTGCAGCAGCACAAGCATGCCGTGCTCACGCGCGATGCGCAGCACCTGCATGATGTCGTCATCGGCGATACGCAGGCGGCCATTGTATGCGGTGAACACCTTGAGCGAGGTCAACCCCTGCGCGGGCAGCCGGGAAATCTCGGCCGCCACGGAGGGATTAAAATCGGTCACGTTAACATGGAAGGAATAATCCACAGCAGCCAGTCCCTCCGCCTTGGCGTGCCAGGCCTCGATGCTCTCTTGAAGCGAACCGCCCCGGGACTGAGCCGTGAAATCCAGAACTGTTGTCGTTCCCCCGAAAGCAGCGGCACGGTGGCCGCTATAATGGTCGTCAGAGCTGACCGTGCTGAACATCGGGAGCGCGAGATGGGCATGCGGCTCGACCCCGCCCGGAAGCAAGTTCAGGCCGCTGCAATCCACCACCTCGGCGTCCGCCGCCGGCAATTCTTGCCCGATCGCGGCGATTCTCTCGCCCTCCACCAGCAGATCGCACCGGCGCGTCTCGGAATGGGTAATGATGTTGGCGTTGCGGAAGAGGATGTTCATCTCTTTTTGAGCGCAGTCAGTTCGTCCCGTGCGCCGCCCAGATTTTCCACTGCCTGCATGATTTTGCTCAGGGCGGATTCGGGTTGTTCGCGCAGCGTATTTTCCGGCAGGTGCAGCCCGGTCCATCCGGCGCGGGGATGGTTGAGTTCATCCTGCAACAGTTCTGCGCGGGTGGCCAGCTCGTGACTCAGCATCGGGACGACGTAGTGGATGGCCATTTTTTCGCGCCGAATCGCACCGTCTGATAAAAGGCCAGGTATTCCACGTCGATTGTTTTGGGCGCACGACAATAGGGTATATGATACCAGCCCATAACGCGCGCGATTTCCTGATCGCGCGGATCTGGCAAAATGGCGACGAGGACCAGAGCTTCAGCGGGCAGCGCGGGTTGCATGGAGGCTGTTCCACATTATAATCCATGCAACTGGCTGCCCCGGGCAGTAACCCTGATGCGCACCGAAACCACCATGCGCGCCGCGGCAGCGGCGGCCCTGCTGGCATTCATCGGCCTGATAATCTTTCTGCTGAACGCGTTCTTCCCGGACGCCGGCATCCAGGTGCAGCCAAGCACGCCATCGGGCCCGGTTTCCGAGTTCGTGCGCGCCACCAACCTTTATCCGCAGCAGGTGCTGCGCGCATTCGCCGGCGACTCGCTCTTCATTCTCGGCTATGCGGTTGTTTTCATCGGGCTGCACGCGGTCACTGCTCCGCAGAGCCGCCCACTCGCCCTGCTTGGTTTGAACGCCAGTTTGCTCGCCGCCTCACTCGATGCCGGTGAAAATGCCTTCTTCATCACATATGCGCTGCTTGCGCAAAGCGGAGTGCCGCTCACCGAGCCGGACCTTCCGTTGATATACATTTTCGCCAACCTGAAATGGATGACGGCGTTTGCCGGCGTGCTCGCCTTCGCGCTGGCCTTCCCACGTAAATCCGGACTAGAGTGGATTATCTTTGTACTGCTGCTTTCCTTCCCGCTCGTAGGCGTCGCCGGTTTTGCGTTTCCGGCGCTGGAGCCGTTGCGGCTGCTGCCGTTCCTGATTGGCATGCCGCTACTAGCCTTCTATTTCTGGAAACGCCTGCGCCCGTAGCGAGCAACTGTTCGGTATAATAAGCGCGACCGCTCCCAGCGGGGAATCATGACTAACTTCCTACAATTCGTGCTGGCGCTGATTATCATAATCGTGGGCGCCAAAACCGGCGGCTACATCAGCACGCGCTGGAAGCAACCGGCAGTGCTCGGTGAGCTGCTCGCCGGGCTTGTACTGGGTCCCACCGTGCTAAACATGCTGCACTGGGGCGTGTTCAGTGACGGGCATCTGGGCGAGTTTATCGGGCACCTGGCCGAGTTTGGCGTCATCCTGCTCATGCTGCTCGCCGGGCTGGAACTGCACATAAACGAGTTAGCCAAATCGAGCAAGGTCGCCGCTCTGGCAGGGACGCTCGGAGTGGCCATTCCGGTGCTGATGGGATGGGGCGTATGTATTCTCTTCGGGCTCTCCACCCGTCAGGCGATGTTTGTCGGCCTGATTCTGGCCGCCACCAGCGTGAGTATCTCGGCGCAGACG
>Ga0187833_10002478_pt1 | contig 19740 bp, 22 predicted proteins | sample ETNtaG_37_FD_167968 | JGI IMG/M metagenome (GOLD analysis project Ga0187833, IMG submission 167968) | Marine microbial and viral communities from oxygen minimum zone, Eastern Pacific Ocean - ETNP2014_SV_400_PacBio MetaG (Illumina Assembly) | ecosystem: Environmental > Aquatic > Marine > Hypoxic...
ATCCAGTATACAAATCCTAGATTATTAGAATCTGCTGATGGAATAACAATAGCAAAAGTTGACAAGTATAGAGGTATGACTTTTCAAGGATCTAGCCTTATAAGATTGGGTTATACTTTTAATGAAGCTAGTTCCGGTCTTGATTTTGTTGTAGAAAGGGATTTACAGGATCGAGTAGATAGATGGATTGATGAAAAATAATCAATAATAAATTGCAATTTTCATTGAAGTAGGCTCTTGTGGGTTGTATTTACCTTGATGGGTGGGGCTGGGATACTGGCTTATATTATAGCCTGGATAATTATTCCTGAAGGAAAATAGGACCACTGGACACTGGACATCTGCCAGTGAAGTTTATATAGTACTTCTCAAATTATTAGTTTTGTGATTCAGAACAGCTTTATTTTTTTGGAAAAAATAGGGAAAAAAGGTGAAAAAAACCTTATCCAACAGGGTATTGATAATTGGGACTCTTTCTTGAAAGCAAAAAGCATTAGAGGTATTAATAACTCAAGAAAAACGTTTTATGACAGGCAGATTCAAAAAGCAAGAAACGCTTTATATAATTTTGATTCGCAGTATTTCTTAGATATTTTACCCCAATCTGAAAATTGGCGGCTTTATGAATTCTTTAAAGAAGAAACTGTTTTCTTAGATATTGAAACTACTGGATTAAGTCTTCATAATGATATTACCGTTTTTGGAATTTATGACGGCATTGAAACTAAAACAATGATCAAAGGCATCAATCTAGATTATAAGACTTTAAAAAAAGAATTGGAAAGATACAAATTGATTGTAACATTTAATGGAAGCAGCTTTGATGTTCCTTTCATTAACAAGAGATATCCAGGAATACTGCCAAAAATACCTAATTTTGACATTAGATCAGTAACTGACAGGTTAAACCTCAAAGGAGGCTTAAAAGAGATTGAAAAAAAGCTGGGAATTAAAAGAAATAAGATTATAGAAAAATTCCATGGAGGAGATGCATTAACTTTATGGAAAATGTACAAAGCAACAGGAAATGATTACTATTTGGAATTATTAGTAGAATATAATGAAGAAGATATCATAAACCTAAAAACTATAGCAGATTATTGTGTTGAAAAACTATATAGGGGTATTTCTACCATCAGTTGGTGAGTTTTATTATAAATTACTATAGAGTACTAAAAATATGTATATTCTGATATATACAAAGGATCACAGTAATCAATATATATAATAGTATACTAGTATAGGTTTCTCATATAAGAGCAATATAAGAAAATGAGCTTAATAATAAGTAACTATGTCGGAGAAATTGCCTACACAGGTATCATGTACTTTGTAGCCTTTTCTATGCATTTTGTACCTTTAGTAAGATTTACCTATTTGCATTTTTAGGATGTATACTAGGGGCTTATTTTACATCTTATACAATATCAAGAATTTGAGATTATGGTATATTTCGAGTACTGATCTTATTAGCCCCAAACATCAGTCTTTATCTGATCCTTTGCTGCGCCTAATTCTTCAAGAAATTGGATGGTGCCCTTAACGAATTCAGCAGGGCCGCATAAGAAATACAGGCTATCTTCTATATTTTCTATACTTTCTTTCAATAATTCCTTATCAATCCTCCCGGTCCTTCCGGTCCAGTTATCATTCTCTTCAGGCCTTGTTATTGTGGCCAAATAATCAAAATTGCTGTTTTCATTCTTTATCTTTTCCAATTCATCTTTGTAGATTATATCTTCAGGAGTCTTAACACTGTAAAGTAATTTGATTTTATTGCTAAGTTTTTTACCATTAGCAAGCCTTACAATTGACATTAATGGAGTAACACCAGTGCCGCCTGCTATGAGTATAAGGTTATTTTTCATTTCTTCTTCAAAATGGAATTTTCCATAAGGACCTTTGAAGATTAAAGTATCTCCAGGCTTTGTATTGAATAATTTAGTAGAGAATTTTCCAACCTTATCAAGGCCGATATCAATAAAACTCTTTTCTGAAGGGGAGGAAGCTATTGAATATGCTCTTTTTAGATTCTCTTCATCGCCTTCAATGGAAACCATAAAGAACTGTCCGCAGCAGAAATCAATTTCAGTATCTTTAGGAATTTCACACCTAAATACTTTAACTTTAGAAGTTTCATCTATGATCTCCTTTATTTTTAATTTGTGTTCTTTAACTTCCATGTTAATCTTAGAAAATATATTTTGTTTTTAAAGGTTGTTGTTTAGTCAATGCAGCCCATAAATTCCTTCTGTAAATAAAAATATAGCAATTATAATCTCTAAGTCAAATCCGAGATTAAATGGAGAAAAGACATTGATAAGGTAAAGAAGTCCTGGAATGGCCAGTATCATCACAATTAATTTTCCCATCAAAGAAGTGCCCCCACTAGAACTATGGACCGATATAAAATTATAGATCTGCATGAAAATTAGATACAAAGCTCCAATCAGGACAATATCAAATGGGATTATGGAATTAGTATTGAATATATTAAAATACTTTAAACCGATTAAAATGCCAAGTGGTAATGATATTAAAGATAATATTATATGCATGTATTATTTATTTTATTTAATGTATATAAAGCATTTGGATTTATCTTCTTCTTTTGACTCCAATCTTAGGGCAGTATTTATTTATTTTGCATTTGCTGCAGAAAGGGCTTACTGGGACACATATGTTCTGGCCATGTGCAACCAATAAGTTATTCAAATCATGCCAATGTTTTTTTGGGATTATTTTCATCAGTTCCTGTTCTGTTTTTTCCGGCATCTTAGTTTTAACCCAACCCAATCGGTTTGAGCCTCGATGTAGATGGGTATCAACAGGAATTGATTTAGTTATATTATAGCCATAAATTAAAGTCAAACCTCCACATTTTCTTCCGATGCCGGGAATTGTCAATAATTCTTCCATTGTTTTTGGAACTTTTCCATTGAAATCCTTAAGTATTTTCCTGCAGGCACCCTTGATAAATTTGGTTTTATTCCGAAAAAAACTAACTGGATATATTATTTTTTCGATTCTTTTATCTGATAATTTTAACATTTGAGTTGGTGTTTTTGCAACTTTAAACAATCTTTCAGTTGCAGGACCGGTTGTCGTGTCTTTTGTACGTAAACTTAAAATGCAAGAAATCAAAACTTTGAATGGGCTACGATCCTCACTTCCAATCTTAGTTGCTATAGGCAGCACAAACTCTTTAGTTTGCTTATGCAACAAAGAAATTATTTTTGAAAGGTTTTTTGGTTGATTCATTTTATGGCAAATTGAATATTTTATCTTTTTCTTTTTGAGTAAGATTCCTGTATTCACCTGCCTTTAAGTTCCCTAAACCGAGATTTCCTACCCTTATGCGCTCTATAGACTTTACACGATGCCCTATTTTCTTCATCATTCTTCTTATGATCCTGTTCTTCCCTTCATGAATTGTCAATTCTATCAGATTTTCTTTTATCTCCTTGACCTTTGCCGGCGCTGTTTTTCCATCTTCAAGCATTACCCCTCTTTCGATTATATCCATGGAATATCTGTCCAAGGGATCATGAGTCTCAACCCGGTAGGTTTTTTTGATCTCATTGCTTGGGTGCATTATTTTATTTGCAAAATCTCCATCATTTGTGAACAATAATAACCCAGTGGTATTGAAATCGAGCCTCCCTATCGGAAAGATACGTTCTTTAATATGTATATATTCCATGATGGTCCTATGATGTTCATCATTAAGTGCTGTTACGCAGTGGATTGGTTTATTAAAAATCAGATAAACTTTTTTTTCCATATTGATGGGTTTTCCATCGATCTTAATTTCATCAGATTCAGAAGCAGAATCTCCAATCGAAATGGTTTTGCCATTTACCTCTACCCTCCCTTCTTTAATCAGATCTTCTGCCTTCCTTCTGGAACAATACCCGTAATTGCTCATTAGTTTCTGGACTCTATGCATAATCAAAGAATAAGATAAGGGTATAAATTAATTGCTTTTTTCAAAATAAATACCTTGAAGGATTTACCGTCTTATCCAGCTTACCTTAGACTGTTTTTACCTTTTACTTAAATATTTAAATAAACAAAACTTTCTTTATTCATGGAAAAAGTCATAACTCAGGATGGATCTGTAACCTACTATAATGAACAAGTACATGATTATTATCACTCTAAATCCGGCGCAAGGCAAGAGGCTATTGAGAAGCATGTAAGGGCTTTGGATTTGCAGCCTGGAAAGATAATATTTGATATGTGTTTTGGTTTAGGATACAATTCAGCTGCCGCCCTGGATTTAGGACCTAGTACCATATTTTGCTTTGAGAACGATAAAGAGATATTAAAAAAAATTTTAGTAACAGATGCTGACTTCAAAAGTTACATGCATATCAAGAACTTTGTGAAGGGTTTTCTGGAAGGGATTAACATCTATGAAAATAATGGAATCAGATTAATAATGATTTTTGGGGATTGCAGGGATAAAATTAAAGAGATTGATAAAAAAGCAGATTATGTGTTCTTTGACCCATTCAGCCCTGAAAAAGTGCCAGAAATGTGGACAGAAAGTTTCTTCAGAGATATTAAAGATAAGATGAACAAGAACGGAAAACTAAGCACCTATAGTTATGCTCGATCAGTCAAAGAAAATCTTAGTAAAGCTGGTTTCGCAGTGGAAGATGGCCCAGTTGTAGGGAGAAGAAGCCCGAGTACTATTGCGGTTTTGAAAGTATGAAAAAACTTTCACTTCAAAATCTTACCGTTCTTCCGGCTCCAGAATAATAGATCCAGTTCATCCATCGGAATTCTTATTTCATTGCTGAAAAGAATCATTTTTTGCTCCATTTCCCTATATTGATCTCTGGTGGATGGTCTTTTGGGCTCACCAATTATTTTAAATTCATACAAACTGTTTATGATATGTTTGTCCAGGATTGCATATCCCTTAAATCCAATATTTCTTAAGAAATGGGATGCTTCTTTGTATCCTAAACCTTTTATTCCTTTATTGAATGCAAAAAAATCCCTTAATTCTTCTTTATTATCTTTTAATGATTCAATCTTCTCTTTTAATTTGAAATTGAATTCTTTTTGTAAATAATTCCTTGTATGAAGGATGTAAGCAGGCCTTAGATTTTTAAATCTATAAATTCCTTCCAGTTTTTTGCTCATCTCCTCGGCACTTCCTTTAACCAATAAATTCCTTATTGTATCAATTGAGTGCATTCCCATCTCGGCTGATGTGTTGGCAGTCAGGATGCAGAAACATAGCTCTTCAAAGATCCTTGAATCTTCATTTGTATTTACTCCTTTTAATTCCATTTTTCCATTATTAAAAAACCAAGAAAATGATTTATTATAAAAATTATCAAAATCTAATAATCTCTTGTTTATTCTCTCTTTTTTAAGAAAATACTCTTTTTTCAGGTTTTTAAGTTTAAAATCTTGAATTTGCATTTTATCTATAAATGTTTTAACCAGTTTGTCAGGCTTATCTGCTGGTCTTTAATGCCTCTTAAGTACAAAACCTGGCCTTTGATGCTTCCATACCTGTAGATTGAGATTCCCTTGCAACCCATGTCATAAGCCATCAAATAGATTTTTCTGACATCATCTGCATTTGCGAATCCAGGCAGGATGACTGTTTTTGAAACTGCATTATCAACATGTTTTTGGAAAGCAGCCTGCATTTTTACATGATATACAGGATTGATATCATAGCTTACAGTAAAAATCTTTTTTATATCCTCAGGAATCTCCTGGATATTCTTTATAGAGCCCTGCCTCACAATTTTCTTCATTAAATCATCATTGTAAATCTTCCTCTTGACTAAAATTTTTTTCAGACTTTCATTTACTACGTAAAGCTCTTTTCCTTCAGCAATTGTCCTTATATAGCTCAATGCAAACAAGGGCTCTATTCCAAAAGAGCAGTTTGCTATGATGCTTATGGTCCCGGTAGGAGCTAAAGTAAGCCTTGTTGCATTCCTCAGCATTAAGTGTTTTTTCCTGAAATATCTGCTTTTTTTGTTGTAAATGCTGTTTTCCCAGCTTGGAAAAAAACCTCTTTCTTTAGCTAGAGAAACAGAGGCCTTGTCAGCTTCTTTTCTGATAAATCCCATTAAACTATCTGCCAATTTAACAGCATTGTCAGAATCGTACGGAACTTCAAGCTTGATCAGCATGTCAGCAAAACCCATTATTCCCAGGCCGATTTTCCTGTTTTCCTTAACTATTTTCTTTGTTTCTTCAGAAGGATAATTGCACATATCAATTACATTATCCAAGAAGTGTACTGCAGTATGGACTACTTTCCCTAATTTTTTATAGTTTATTTTTTTATTATTGGTAAAATTAGTTAGATTAATAGAGCCTAAATTAGCGCTTTCATATGGCAATAAAGGCTGTTCGCCGCAGCTGTCAGTGGACTCTATACTGCCTAGTTTAGGCGTTGGGTTGTCTTCATTAACCCTGTCAATGAAAATAACTCCCGGATCCCCGATCTTCCAGGCCATTTCACACATTAAGCTGAAGATTCTTGATGCACTGTCTTTTCCGACTTTTTTATCATTCCTGGGATTGATTATGAAATAATCCTTGTTTTTCTTTACTGCATCCATAAACTTATTTGTAATTGCAACAGAAATATTGAAATTCTCCAAAGCCTTCTCTTCCTGGCTTTTTATTGTTATGAATTCCTCAATATCTGGATGATCTACCCTTAAAACTCCCATTAAAGCGCCCCGCCTCAAGCCGCCTAATTTAATCTGTTCAGTGACAGAATCAAACATCTTCATGAAGCTCAAAGGACCTGAAGAAAAGCCAGTGATTGATTTAATGACGTCATTCTTTGGCCTTAATTTCGAGAAATTAAAGCCTGTTCCAGAGCCTGATTTCGCAATCAATGCTGCATAGTGCATGGTCTTGAAGATATCATCAATGTTATCCTCAACCGGCAGCACAAAGCATGCAGCTAGCTGCTGTAATTCCCGGCCGGCATTGAATAAAGTTGGTGAATTTGGAAGAAAGTCCAAGGAAGTCATTAAACCATAGAATTCTTTTTCTGTTTTCTTGATTTTATTTTTTATTTTTTTATCTTTGATGAGATTTTTGAATGATTTTAGTTTTATGATTTCATGATATTCTTTATTGTTTTTTTCCATTAATGTAATTATTTCATCTTTTAAAATGTATTTTGCATCTGCTAAAGCTATATTTTCAGCAACCCTCTTGAAAAGATCCTCTGGCTTTTCAATTACATTGCCTTTTGAATTCTTTTTCAAATACCTTTTTTCAAGTATTAATTTTGCATTTTCGCTTAGTTTAATCATTTAAAACTCAATACCCTTTCTTGCTTTAATCCCCTTATCCCATGGGTTTTTTATTTTAGTGACAACATTGACATAATCTGCTGCTTCTAGGAGTTCTTCAGGTGCATCCCTTCCTGTAAACATCAATTCAACATTTCCATGCTCTTTTATCAAATTCAAAACTTCTTCTATTGGTATCAGATTTTTGTTTAAAACAACGTTGATTTCATCCAAGATGACTAAATCATACTCTTTTGACTTTATTATTTTTTCTGCAAACTCAAAACCCATCACTGCTGCTTCTTTTTCCTCTTCATCAGGATTAAAGGTAAATTTGCTTCCCCTATCCCTGAATTCTAATAAGCTTTTCTGCCTTTCCTTTACAGCATCAACACCAAACTGTATTATTTTCATGTTTGAAAGATATTTTTTAATGGTATAGAGCTCGCCAGTGGAACCGCTTTTTAGGAATTGTATCATATAAACCCTTAAGTTGCTTCCTATTGCCCTGACAGCCAATCCAAGAGCTGAAGTTGTCTTGCCCTTTCCATCTCCTGTTATAACATGAACTAAGCCCAAATGCTCTGTATCTTCATCTCCTTCAACTACAATTTTCTTCCTTATTTTAGTGACCATTCTCTGCCTATGAATCAAACAGGGTATTTATTATTTATTGTTTTTTACATTGAAATCGCTAAAGTAACTATAAATGAAGAATTCATAAAAATAAATAAAAACAACTAAAATAGAATTAAGTACAAAGTCCCCATCCGCATTCAGCGCATTCTAAGCATCCTTCTTTCTTATGGACAGGACCGCCGCAGTTTGGGCATTTTTGTATCTGTTTTCCTGTGGGATTGTTATCTTCTTTTTCCATTATCAACGTTCCTCCTTCACTCTCTCTTTCTATAGCAGCTTTTGCTTTAATAACTTTTTCTTTTTCAACTTCAATTGCCATATCAGCTTTTGCCTCTTCTTTCTTCGGAGCAACTAAAACTTGGTCCTTGATGCTGGCATCCCTGTATACTGTAACGTCCTTGCACCCAAGTTCATAAGCCAGGATATAGCTTTCCCTCATATGCTCTACCGTCGCATCTGCCGGGAAATTATTTGTTTTTGATATAGAAGAATCTACCCATTTCTGGAAAGATGCAAGAGCACGGATATGGTCCTCAGGAGTTATATTCAAAGCTGTGACAAAAACCTTCTGTAGTTTTTCAGGAATTTCAGAAAGACCCTGCACCGAACCGCCATTGTTGCTTATTTTCTCCATAAGCTTATCAGAATACAGGCCTTCTCGCTTCAAAGCACGCTCAAAAGCAGGATCAACATAATAAAAACTGCCTACTTTGACATTTTTCTCAAATGCCAAGCTATAAACAGGCTCCATTCCGGATGAGCATCCGGCGATCATTGAGATGCTCCCAGTAGGTGCTATGATTGTTGTATAACCATTCCTTATCCCATATTTTTTTGTATCTTCGCTTAATTTATCCCAGTCAAAATCCCATTCATCTTTCAATTCAAAGCCCCTGACAGGTATTATTCCTTCCTGGTAAGAGCTTTTTTTGTAGTAAGGTAATATGCCTCTAACTTTAGCTGATTCTATGCTCTGGGATTTGGAATAATACTCAATGAACTGCATTAATTTTTCCATAAATTTTCTGCCTTCTTCTGCATTATAAGGAATTCTTAGCTCATACAACAAATCACCAACCCCCATAACTCCTAGTCCAACTTTTCTTGTTGCCAAACTCATCTCTTCTATCTGCTTCAAAGGGAGATTGTTGATGTCAATAACATTATCAAGGAACCTTGTGCATGAAAAGATAGTATCTTTTAGGCCATTCCAATCATAGTAAACATTTCCATTTTCATCCTCTTTGGCAAATGCCCATACATTTATACTTCCAAGATTGCATGGCTCATTAGGATACAAAAGTACTTCTCCACAAGGATTTGTTGTCACAATCGGACCTAGATGATCGTAGAAAGGATTGTATTTATTTACAACATCAAAGAATATAACTCCAGGTTCTGCAGACTCCCAAGCCTGATAAATAAGCTTATCAAACAGCATCTTTGGATCTATTGTCTTGACAACCTTTCCATTTTTTGGATTTATCAAAGGGTAAGGCTTGTTGTTCCTATAGCAGTCCCAGAAATCAGGCATTAACAATATGCTGATGTTAAAATTTCTTAAAGATTTATTGCCGTGCTTTGCTGTTATGAATTTCTCGATATCAGGGTGGTTGCTGTTCAGGATGCCCATGTTTGCACCGCGTCGAATGCCGCCCTGCTTTATTACCTCAGTCATCGTATCAAACAAGCGCATAAAACTCAAAGGTCCTGACGCTACTCCGCCAGTTGTACTTACAAAGTCACCTTCAGGCCTTAATTTGCTAAAATTATAACCCATGCCTCCGCCAGCCTTGAAAACAATTGCCGTACTCTTCAGAGTCTCCATTATCTCTTCAATGGAATCTGGAACATCTAGAACAAAACAAGCTGAACCCATGCCTAAAGGATTCCCAAAATTTGCAATTGCAGGAGTATTAGGCAGGAATTTCCTTCTTGTCATCAATTCAAAAAATTCATCGATGTTTTTTTCATACTTATCAAAATATTTGTCTTTTATCAGATCTAGGAACTGGCTCCAGGAAACTTTAATCTGCTTTTGTCTGTTAAATCGGTCATAAATTCTCTTAAGGCCCTCTAAATGATATCTGTTCAGCTTATATTTCCCAATAGAAAATTTTTCGCCAAAATCCTCGAATTTCATATCTTCTGTTTCAAAAACAGGGCTTTTTGCATTGAGATCAAAGACTTTTTCATCATAAAAAAGGTCAGCCAAAGCAGTATGGGTTGCTACCCGGGTAAATAACTGCTTAGGTGTTTCAATCAATTTTCCATCTTCATTTTTCCTTAAGTATCTTGACTTAAGGACCCTTAATGCATTCAGATCAAATCTTTTGTCTACCTCATCCAGATTGTCTTTCTCAAGAACAAGTATTTTTTGTTTTCTTAACTCATACCTTTCCTGCCTGTAGACAATATAAGCTTTTGCAGTCTTTGCATGGCCTTCTTTTATCAATACTTTTTCAACAATATCCTGCAGTTCTTCAACTGTTGGGACTTCTTTGCCCAATTTTTCTGTTTCCCTGGCAACTTCTTCAGCAAGTTTTGCAGTTTCTTCCCTGTCTTTGCCGCCAACAGCCCTGGCTGCCTTAAAGATAGCATTCTCTATCTTGCTTTTTTCAAACTCAACAATGTTTCCATCCCTTTTCCTTATCTTAGAAATTCCAGCCATTTTTGCTCTTTTTATTCTCGAGGATAAAACACAACATATTGTGTATTCAATATGCCACACATACAACATATTGTGTGTCTTATTAAATAAGGGCAACTATTTAAACGTTTCCATTATAAAATATATAAATTAATTAGATACTTTTGGAAAGTGTAGTTTGGAAATCAATCAGCAAGGTTTTTTATCATTTCAATCAATTTTGGCTAGGGCAACTATTAAATTATGATTTTACCACTGGACACTGGACATTTGCCCCTAAGATATATAAATAAAATCATTTACATAGTTTACATAATTAAATCGCTTGATTGAAAATGATATTTAACAAAAACCTTGCAGCTATTCATGGTTATCTATGCTCAGATGGCTATGTAATCAAAAATTCAGATACTCAAAAGCATAAATACTACCATATAGGACTTAGAAATACTAATGAAACATTATTAAAGGATTTCCAGCTAAAATTTGACAGAGTTTTTGGCTTAAAACCAACAATAACAAATGGACGCTCTTCAATTCATAATAAAGAATTATATTATTTTTTAACTAAAGATTTTTCCTATTATTCTTATGAATGGAAATTACCCGATATCAACAAAGAAAATTTAATATATTGGCTAAGGACCTTTTTTGATTGTGAAGGGTGGGTTGAAAATCAACCAGCAAAAAGTAGGCTCATTGGAGCGGATTGTTGTAATGAAGATGGCCTATGGAATATTAAAAAAGCATTAAACAAATTAGATATTGAATCTCAAATTAAAAAAAGAAAAGGTAGAACTATCTGGCGTTTAACAATATGCAACATAGCCAACTTAAAAAGATTCCACAAGACTATAAAATTTCTTCATCCAGACAAAAATAAGAAACTCATTGATGCTATAGATTCATATAAAGATTATTATTGGGAAATTCCAGATTCCAAAGAAAATCTTATAAAATTTATAAAAGAGAAAGGTAGATTCAGAGAATCTAGAAATGAAATAAGATTTATGTCTATAAAAAGGCAAAATCTTATAAAATTAAAGAAAGCTTTAAATAAATATTACATTAGTTCTAAAATATTCGGACCTTGGAAAAACAATACAGGTTCTTTATATTACTGTTTGACTATTAAACAAGAAGGAGGTAATAAATTATGGCAGAACGTCCAAAAATGAAGCAGATAGATAAGGCCGTGTGGGAAATACCAAAATCCTATAAGAAAGGTATGTTGGTTCCTGCAAGAATTTATGCGACCGAAAAGCTGCTCAAGGACATGGATGATGGAGTATTTAACCAAGTAACCAATGTAGCATGCCTACCTGGAATCCAGAAATACAGCTACTGTATGCCCGATGGACACTGGGGATTCTGATTAAGTTCATTCTTAATCAGCCCTTTACGGTTTTCCAATCGGCGGAGTAGCTGCTTTTGACATGGATACAGGAGTTATCAGTCCAGGCGGAATTGGTTTTGACATAAATTGCGGAATGCGCCTTTTAACAACTAATCTTACCTATAAAGAAGTCAAGCCTAAGTTAAAAGAATTGATTGATACTTTCTTTAAGACAGTTCCGGCTGGTGTTGGTGTCAAAGGATTTGCTGATGTAAATAATAGTCAATTTAAAGAGATAATTGAAAATGGCAGTAAATGGTGTGTTGAGAATGGCTATGGCTGGAAAGCAGATCTTGAAAGGACTGAAGGCCACGGCAAGATAGAATGGGCAGACCATGCTAAGGTAAGTGATAAAGCTATAAAGCGAGGCATTAAACAATTAGGAACCTTAGGTTCTGGAAATCATTATCTTGAGGTTCAGGTTGCCCATGCTCCTAATATTATTGATAAAGAACTTGCTAAAAAATTCGGAATTCACACTCCGGAACAAGTTGTTATCATGGTTCATTGTGGTTCTCGTGGTTTTGGCCATCAGATCGGGACTGATTATTTGAGAATATTCTCTGAAGCCATGAAAAAATACAATATTAATGTTGCTGATAGGGAGCTTGCATGTGCTCCTTTCTCTTCCAATGAAGGTCAGGATTACTATAAAGCGATGGCATGCGCTGCCAACATGGCCTTTTGCAACAGGCAAGTCATCTTGCATCGTATTAGGGAGGGTTTTGCAAAAGTTTTTGGAAGAAGCGCTGAATCCATGGAGATGAATTTAGTATATGATGTTGCGCATAATATCGCAAAGGTTGAAGAGCATACTATTGATGGAAAACGGAAAAAGGTTGTTGTGCATAGAAAAGGTTCTACTCGTGCATTTCCTCCTGGACATCCAGAATTAGCTTCTGTTTACCAGGAAACTGGCCAGCCGGTCATCATTGGGAAGTATGGAAACCGGATCTTATCTTTTAGTTGGAACCCAAAAAGCAATGGATGATACTTTTGGATCAACAGCCCACGGCTCTGGGCGGACAATGTCCCGTTCTAAAGCCAAAAGAGAAGTTCGTGGAGATGAGTTGCAAAAAAAGATGGAGAAAAATGGCATTTATGTCAAAGCAGCTTCCTATTCGGGTTTGGCAGAAGAAGCCGGATTTGCATACAAAAATATCAATGAAGTTGTAGAAACTTTGAAAATAGCGGGAATCTCAAAACCGGTTGTGCAGTTGAAACCTGTTGGGAATGTTAAGGGATGATTTTTTAGAAAATTATTTATTATTAATGGAAAATTAATTCATTGTTACTAAAATGCTAAAATACAAAGTACTTGATAATGTTGCAATCGCAGATATTGCATTTGAATGTTATGGAAAAGACTTGAATGAATTATTTGAGAATTCAGCCTTCGCAATATTCGAGGAAACAACTGATTTAAGCAAAGTAGAAGAAAAAGAAACAAAACAGATTAAATTGGAATCTGATAAAATAGATAAATTGCTTTATGATTTTCTCTCAGAAATACTTTATATTAAAGACACTGATTCGTTTCTTTTTAAAAATTCAAAAGTTAAAATAGAAGAAAAAGGCAATAAATTTTCATTGGAAGCTAATCTTTCTGGAGAAAGTATAGACAGGGAAAAACACGAAATGAGAAATGACATCAAAGCAATCACTTTGCACATGTTCAAGGTAGAGAAGACAAAAGAAGGTTATAAATCAGTAATTGTGGTTGATGTTTGATTTCTAAAAACAATAAACTTTAAATACCTTAAATTGTTGCTTTCTCATCACGAGAAACCATTGGAGGTAGATATTATGGCAGAAGAAGAACATAAATTTCATGAAAATGCTGAGGAACACGGCAAGAAAGGAGAAAGGCTGATAATGTTCTCCGGTACTGAATGCTCCCATTGCAAGGAGATGTATCCATTAGTTGACGATCTTGAGAAAGAGACAGGTGTTAATGTGACTAGATTAGAAGTCTGGCACAATGCTGAACATGCAAAACTTCTGGAAGAATATGATAATGACGGGCAAGGCAACAAGGTATGCGGCGGAATCCCTTTCTTTGTGAATGAAAAGACAGGGAAGAAGATCTGCGGCAATACAACTATTGAAAAACTTAAAGAGTGGGCTACTGGAAATTAGCTTTCAGCTAATTTAAACCTTCCTGAGTATACAATTAAAATTATAAAAGAGTGAGAATAATGCAAAAATTAATTCTTCACAAACCTGAATGGCTGAGGATACAGCCGCCTACTGAAAAGTTTGATGAAGTTAAGAAAACAACAAATTTCTATGGCTTGAATACAGTCTGCCAGGAAGCTAACTGCCCGAACCAATCTGAATGCTGGTCCGGAGGAACAAGTACATTTATGGTGATGGGAGATATATGCACTCGTGCTTGCAAGTTCTGCTCAGTCAAGACAGGGAACCCAATGAAAAAACTGGACAAGGACGAGCCTAAAAAACTTGCGCAGGCATTAAAAAAATTGAAAATTATTGATTATGTCGTTATTACCTCTGTTGACAGGGATGATCTGGAAGATCAAGGCGCAGGACATTTTGCAGAATGCATCAAAGAGGTAAAAAAAGAATCTCCGGATATGAAAGTAGAAGTATTGATTCCTGATTTTAGAGGTAATAAAGAATTATTGAAAACAATCGTGGATGCAAAGCCGGAAGTTATTGCGCATAATATTGAAACAGTAGAATCTTTGCAAAAGAAAGTAAGAGATCCTAGAGCGAATTATAAACAATCATTATTTATTTTAGACTCAATAAAAAAACTAAATGCTGGAAAATCAAAGATTTTCGGCACCAACTCTGTTGGTAAGAAATTATACTCTAAAACTTCAATAATGTTAGGCTTGGGAGAAACAGATGAAGAAGTAATCCATGCAATGAAAGATCTTAGGGAAATAGACGTTGATATCATAACTTTCGGCCAATACTTAAAACCAAAGCATAGGCTTTTGCAGGTAGAAGAATATGTAAAACCGGAAAAGTTCGAGTTTTTCAGGAAAAAGGCTTTAGAACTGGGATTTTTATACTGCGCATCAGGGCCATTTGTGAGGAGCTCTTACAAGGCAGGAGAATTATTCATGAAGAATGTGTTAAAGGGTAATGCTCATCAATAAAATTTATAAACCCCTAGAAAATCTGGTTTTCTGAGTAAAATGGTAAAAAAAGTATTAAAGACATTTGAAATAGAATATTTGCAAGTCCTGGATGAAAAAGGCAATTGTGACCAGGATCTGATGCCTGATCTGAGTAAAGACCAGATTAAAAAATTATATGAGCTGATGATTCTTGTAAGGACTTTTGATGATAAAGCTTTCTCTTTGCAAAGGCAGGGGAGAATTGGAACTTATATCCAGTTCAAGGGCCAGGAAGCCTCGCAAGTAGGGGCAATTTTTGCTTTAGAAGACAAAGACTGGTTATTTCCTATGTATAGGAACAGCGCTGCATTGATTGGGAGGAAGCAGCCAATGCACAAGATCCTGCAGTATTGGGGCGGAGACATAAGAGGATTAGAAAGCCCAAAAGAAGTTAATAATTTTCCAATTTCAATATCTGTCGGAACACATACAATACATTCTGTTGGTGCTGCCTGGGCTTCAAAATTAAGAGGAAAAAAAGATGTCTCTTTGGCTTTTATGGGAGACGGTGCAACATCAAAGGCTGATTTTTTAGTAGGATTGAATTTTGCCGGCGTCTATCAGGCTCCTGTTATCCTTATATGTGAAAACAACCAGTTTGCAATTTCTGTTCCAAGAAAGATCCAGACGCATTCAGAAACAATCGCGCAAAAAGCAATTGGCGCTGGAATTAAAGGGCTCCAGGTTGATGGCAATGATGTTTTCGCAGTCTATAAGGCTGTAAAAGAAGCAGTTGACAATGCAAGAAAAAGCCTTGGCCCAATATTGATTGAGAATTTCACATACAGAGTAGGAGACCATAGCACTTCTGATGATCCTTCAAGATACAGGCCTCAAAAAGAAGTTGAGGAATGGGTAAAAAAAGACCCTATAGCCAGATTGGAAAAATACATGAAAAATAATGGGATTTTGGATGATAAATACAAAGCAAAAGTTGCTGAAGATGCAAGAAAAGAGGTTGAAAAGGAAATTGAAAAATACGAGAAACTGCCTGAACCGGATAAAAATGACACTTTTGATTATATGTTTGAGGAAATGCCCCAGCAATTAAAAGAACAAAAAGAGGAATTTGATCAGAATTAAGATGGCAAGAATAAATATTGTCCAGGCAATAAACATGGCTTTGATGCAGGAGCTAAAGAGAGATAAGAATGTTGTTGTGATGGGAGAGGACGTTGGAGTAAATGGCGGAGTTTTCCGTGCCACAGATAATCTGCACAAAAAATTTGGAAAAGACAGGGTTATTGATACTCCATTATCAGAAGAAGGTATTGTAGGAGCTGCGATAGGGATGGCTGTAAATGGAATCAAACCAGTTGTCGAAATCCAGTTTTCTGGTTTTATGTATGGGCCTTTTGACCAGTTATTCAGCCATGCTTCAAGAATCAGGTGGAGAAGCCAAGGGAGGTATAATGTTCCTTTGGTTGTCAGGACTCCTGGAGGCGGTGGAATAAGGGCTCTAGAGCTGCATTGTGAGTGCGGCGAAAGTTTTTTTGCCCATGTACCTGGTCTGAAAGTTGTTTGTCCTTCGACACCTTATAATACAAAAGGGCTCTTGACAGCTGCTATCAGAGACCCGGACCCAGTTATTTTTTTAGAGCCTATGCGTGTTTATCGTGCAATAAAAGAAGAAGTTCCTGAAAAAGATTACATAGTTCCTTTAGGAAAAGCAAATGTTGTCAAGGAAGGCACTGATGTTACTGTAATCACGTGGGGCGCTTTAGTAAAATATACAAAAGAAGCGATTGAAAAAATACAGGATAAGGTGGATGCAGAGCTTATAGACTTACAGACAATCTATCCTTTTGATTCAGAAGTGATAATGAAATCAGTAAAAAAAACAGGAAGGGTTGTTATTGTTCACGAAGCTCCTAAAACATCCGGTTTTGGCGCAGAATTGATCGCAACAATAAACGAAAAAGCATTCCTGAACTTAGAGGCTCCAATTGTAAGAATAACAGGTTATGATACTGTATTGCCCTTGGCAAAATTAGAAAGTAATCACATTCCAAGTGAAGAAAGGATCATTAAAGGTATAAATAAGGTAATGAGTTTTTGATAATAAAATGGCTTTTGAATTTAAGTTTCCGGATGTTGGAGAAGGGATTACCGAAGGGGAAATCGTTAAATGGAAGGTTAAAGTAGGGGACAAAGTAGAAGCTGACCAGCAGATAGTTGATATTGAAACAGATAAAGCAGTTGTCAATATACCAAGTCCCAAAGCCGGTAAAATCCTGAAAACCAATGGGAAAGAAGGCGAAACAATCAATGTGGGTGATGTTCTTGTTGTTATTGGAGAAGAAGGCGAAAAAGTTGAAGCTAAAAAAGAACCTTACACTGGAAGTGTTGTTGGATTTTTAGAAGAAGCCCCTGATGAAGAAAAGAAAGTTGAGACAAAATCAATAAAAAAAGAAGCCAGGAAAATTGTAAAGGCAACTCCGGCGATAAGGGCTTTGGCAAAAAAGCTTAATGTAGATATCAATTCTGTTACAGGTACTGGTCCTGATGGAAGGATTACAAAAGAAGATATTGGATCTGACAAGCCTGCTGAGGCAAAATCCGGCGGAATTAAAGTTGCAAGAAAATATGACATGTGGGGCTATGTAGACAGGATCCAGTTAAAAGGCCTGAGAAAAGCAACTTCAAAGCACATGTTTGAAGCGCATTCAACAGTTGTTCCAATAACAAATATCTATGATGCTGATGTTACGAATTTAGTTGAATTGAGAAAAAAAGAGAAGAAAGCTGCAGATAAAAAAGGAGCCCATTTGACGTTTCTTCCATTCATAATCAAAGCTTTGATTTCCGCTTTGAAAAAACATCCTTTGATGAACTCAAGCCTTGAAGGAGAAGAGATCATCATTAAAAAATATTTTAACATCGGTGTTGCAGTCGATACAAAAGAAGGTTTGATTGTTCCGGTAGTGAAAGTAGCAGACAGCAAGGATATTTTCCAGCTTGCTTCTGAACTTAAGGTTTTATCTGAAAAAGCCAGAGGCAGAAAACTGGACCTGATGGACCTTAAAGGAGGCTCTTTTACCATAACAAATCTAGGTTCGGTAGGTGTAAGGTATTTTACTCCTATGCTTAATTACCCGGAATCCGGAATCTTAGGCCCTGGAAAGATTGAAGACAGGCCGGTAGTTGAAGATGGGAAGATTGTGATTAGGAAAATATTGCCTTTATCATTCACTTATGACCATAGGATCATTGACGGAGCAGAAGCTTCCAGGTTTATGAATGATTTTATCTCTTATCTAGAGAATCCTGCAACTATTTTCATTGATGAAAAGCAGGAGAAGAAATGAATCATTATTCCTTGCAATACTTCTCATAAAACTTTAAAATTTCATCTGTTTTTTCTGGATTAAGTGAATAATGAACTTCGCCTGTTTTCTTTGCTGGAACAATCCATTTTTCTTTTTCCAATTCCTTTAATGCTTGTTTTGTATTCTTATCTCCTATTAAATGTGAAGGCATTCCATTAAGTATGTTTTCAGTATGGGAATCGCCCCACTTTCTCCATTTTACTAATTTTCTTATAATTCTTGCTTTAATCTCTAAAACTGTTAGTTTCATAATAGATTGCCATATCACTACCCTACATAAATATTTCTTACGTTTATGGCACAATATTGTACCAAAATAGTAACATTTAAATAATACTTATGATGTACTGTATAACAGAAAATGGACAAATCTTTATTCATAGAATTCATGGGAGACTCGCCAACTATAAGAGTTTTAGACTATTTATTGACAGAGAGAGACTTAGATTTCTCAATAACAGATATGGCAAAAAATGCAGGGATTGGAAGATCAACTTTATACAGAATTTGGAATGATTTGGTAAAAAACAAGATAATTTTACCAACAAGAATTATTGGGAAGGCAAAATTATACAAATTAAACAAAGACAACAAAGTAATCAAGAAACTTATGGAAATAGACGATGCCTTGATGCTAGAAGATTTAAAGAAACGCTCAGATAAAGGTAGAATAAAAGTTGCAGTTTAAAATTTTTATTTAAACTAGGATTTCTTCCCACTGCACATGGCAGCTTCCTTTGACTGGTTTATTTTTATTAAAATTCCATCTATCTGTTTTATATTTGTTTTTTAGTAATTCATTTACTGTTTTCCATTCTTCTTTGCTAATTTCATCAACATAGAATTCTTTGCCTTTTAGGAATCCTTCTTTAAAAGCACTATGGATTTGATTAAAGGAAAAATTATTGAAATTCAAGATTGATATTGTTTTTTCTTTTATTATTTCTTTTTTTATTTTGAATATTTTTTCCAAAGTTTCTAAATCCAATGAATAAAATATGCTGCCATGCTGCAGTATGGGCCCTAATACTCTTGTCTGGGCATTCCCGCAGATCTTTTTATTATCTGCTAAGATTGAGCTGCTGTTGTCAAAAATTGTTTTTATTCCCAGCAATGAAAAAGAATCAATAATCCAGCTGGCAATTTCCCTATAAGAATCCATAAATTCCTTATATCTTCCTTCTGGATTTACAATGACGCAATAAGTGAAATCATCTACATCATGGAACAAAGCCTGGCCTCCGGTTGGCCTTCTTACAATATCTATATCATTTTCCTT
>Ga0187833_10002485_pt1 | contig 19703 bp, 17 predicted proteins | sample ETNtaG_37_FD_167968 | JGI IMG/M metagenome (GOLD analysis project Ga0187833, IMG submission 167968) | Marine microbial and viral communities from oxygen minimum zone, Eastern Pacific Ocean - ETNP2014_SV_400_PacBio MetaG (Illumina Assembly) | ecosystem: Environmental > Aquatic > Marine > Hypoxic...
TTTCTATTTCCATTACCCTGACTTGCGAAGGTGTTTGGAAGACATACTTCGCCTGTTTCAGGACAAAGTATATCTTTGACTTGCGATTGGTGCTCATCAGACAATCTATTATCTACAAACTTATTTTCATAAGCGAGTGGGTGTTGTGTTTCTAACTCTATCTTTGATACTGCAATACTAACACGCTAGGTTTATTCTAAAACTGATAATAGTAGTTCTAGACCTATGTTGGTTCATTCCAACTCTTTCAGTTAATTATTTTAAGACGACCTTTACTGCTTATCGTCCTTTCGTCATATAATTTTGAAGCGACTGCCACTCCTCAGATTTATCAGTCCGAATAACTTTTACATTCATCGGCATAGTCATAATTGTCCTATGAAACTTGATATAACTGTATTCATATATTTCGTATAATTTTATATTCGGGAAAATTTTCAGATAATTCCAAACGAAATAAGGTAGTTACTACGACTCGAACAGATCCCTTACTACTTGCTTTTTTATTACCTAGTTTTGACCCCCCTATAATTTTGTCATATTTCAAAAAAGATAGGGATTACTTTATTTTTGGAGCGGGCGAAGGGATTCGAACCCTCGACTTCAACCTTGGCAAGGTTGCGCTCTACCCCTGAGCTACGCCCGCTTAATTTGGCTTTTAACATTAAACCTTGTGGTTGTCATTATTTCGAAACGAAAGTTATATATTTATTTTTTATCATAATGTTGGAATGTTAATTTATGGAAATTATTACCTTGATCAGGCTAAATGCCAGTTCATAAAAGAGATATGGGATTAAATTGGGTAAAAAGATTTTGTTTTAATTTTTGTAAAAAAGAATAAGATTTTCTAAATATGCCTAAAGCTAATTTATATTTATTTTGATCAAGTGGCGCAGTTCCATAAATTATCAATAAATTCTTGTTAATATCAATTAAATTTTAATTATTATTGACAAATTTCTTCTATCTCAAAAAAAATTTTTTCATTTATTAATAATTTATTTCCAGTATTTTCTAACAAAAAAATTTGATTTGTGATCTTTTTGTTTTTTCCCCTTACAGACAATTATTGATATGTTTTCATCTAAAGTGTCTTCTTCCTTAATAAATTTAAAATAACGTATTTTATCGGTGGAAAAGAATTTGTACTTGACATTAGACTCGAGTATAACTTTTTGATCCCCATATATTTCATTTATTGATGGTTTATGAGTCTCATAAAAAATTTTATTTTCTGAATATTGAAACCAAATTTTATGTAATTCCTTATTATCTGCATTCCAAAATAACATAGATGAATTTATATTATAATAATTTTTACCATTAACAGATATAGGGTTACACAGAATATTTAAGTGTTGATTTTGAATTATAAATTCATCAATATTTTTTAATATGATCATATCTAAATCTAGATACAAACAACTCCCACTTAGCAAACCTGGTTTGAAGAGTAGGCATTTATTCCACCAGCCCTTTATTGATCTGTCTTCAAGGTTTATAACTTTTATTTGTTTTAGTAAATTTTGGGATTTTTCTGTGAGACAAGTAAAATCAAAAGGAATTGTTAAGTGTCTTCTAGTCATAAGATACAAAGTATTTACATAATCACTATCAAACTTATTTCCTTCTTTTACACAACAAACATTTATTTTATGCATAATATATATTTATTCTTTAAAAAAATAGTCCGGCATCTTTTATAATAATTTTGTTATTTCCTTCAGAACAGAATTTAAATCATTATTCACAATGAATGTTTTTTGATTTTTATACCATTCACATTTTCCATCATTAAGTTTTGAATACAAAAAAAGTTCATTATCAAATGGAGAAGCCACTATACATTTTTTTCCAACAGATCCTGCAAAATGTACATTAACATTAGGGGTTGTGACAACAGCATCCAAGCAATGAACTAGAGATATAACATCATCAATTTGTTGAAATAAATCTATTTCTTCGATCTCAATAATTGCATTGTTATTATTATTAAAGGTTTTTAGTTCAGAATTATTTCCATATTGTAAACTTACAAAACCAATATTTTTATTATCAAATAATGGCTTTAGATCATTTAATCGAATGGATTTATTACCACTTTTCAAATTGGAACTTTTCCAGGCAATACCTACGAATTTTTTAAACTTATGTTTTGATAATATTCCTCTATATTTATCAATTTTATCTTTGTTTGGTATCAAGAAAGATTCACCATCAAAATCATCAATATTTTTTCTAAAATACTGCCCAAGACTACCTGAGAGTAAAAATTTGTATCCTCTGCTAATTAACTCATTGATTCTGGAATAATCTTTATTACTAATAGATTCAGAATTGCTAAAACTTCTTTCAAATATTTTTACTAACCGTATATCATTTATAAATTTTAAGTTAATCTTTAAATCTAATAAATTTTTATACATTGAGCTAAACAATATTTGATCACCCAATCCTTGTTCAGCTACTATTGCTATTTTTTTTTCTTTTATAAAATCTACCGATAACATTAAATAATTTTTTATAATATTACTTAGTTTATTTTCATATTTTTTTGTGAAAACTCTTTTTTCAAAAAATTTCCAAGCTAAATGGTATTTTTTCTGTTTTAATAAAACATAACCTTTATTGTAATAATAATCATGATTGTTAGCATTTAATGAAATTGCCATATCATAATTTTTTATTGCATCATCAAGTCTAGAAATTCTTTTATATAAATTACCTAAATTATAATAAAAATAAGGATTTTTTTTTTTTATATCTATAGATTTTAATATTGATTTTTCAGAATTAATGTAATCTCCTATTATAAAATACGCATACGCTAAGTTATTTAAAACTATTTCGTTATTTTCTTTTATAAATAAAATTTTTTTGAAAAATTCTATAGCTTTTAATGGATTGCCATTGTTAAGTTCGTTAGTGCCTTTGTTGAATAATTTTGTAAGTTGGTTATTGTTTAATTTATCCATATTTTTTTTATTATATTTTACTGCAATTTGTGTATATCAAAAGCTATAATCATTCTCTCACTCCTTGACTTAAAAGGTATTGTTTTATGAAAAAGAGAAGAAGGAAACAAAACAAGATCGCAAACTTTAGGCACAATAGTTATTGTTGGGATATTTTTTATTTTTATAGGGTAATCTTTTCCATGAAGACTAAACTCAATTCCAGCTTCGTTTTTCTTTATATTAGAAGGTACTTTTAAGTAAACTACACCACTCAACCAACCAGCAGGATGAATATGAGATGTGTTGTACCCTTTACTTTTAAGTATATTGCTCCAAATATTGAATTTGTATTTTTTTGGCCATTTTTGAATAAAAGTACATTTCTCATTTTTAAAATTTTTCTTATAATTTAAAATTTCGTTGACTAAAATATTTTGTAGCTTTGATAAAGATGTAATTCCCAATTGAGTTAAATTGTATACAGAGCTGCCCCCTATAGTTGTTTTCCCAAAAAGTTCCCATGTAAATTTTTTGTCTGATATTTCTTTAATTAATTCTTGTATTTCTAAACCGTCATTTTCCATATTTTTTTTAATATTGTTTTTTAGTATAAAATTTAACGGTTCTTGACAAAAAGAATAGGTATTTCTAATATTGAATTGATTAGAAATATAAGCTGAAATTGCTGCAATTCGTCTGTTGTCAGGATCATTTTTACTAATACTGCTAATCAGTTTTTGATACTCTTTCTTTTTGTTTAAAATAAAATAGCATTCAAGTATTCTGGAGTTAGTCTTTTGATGGTGAGACAAGGTATAATGTGAAAGAGCCTTATCAATATCTTTAATATTTTTAAAACATTCTCCTAAATAATAATAAACCGATAAAAGTTTTTTATCATAAACTAACGATTGATCGAAAAATTTTATAGCTTCTCGATATTTTTTAAGATTTAAGTAAACCATACCAAGATTTAAAAAAGCTTCAGCATAATCCCTTTTTAGTACTATAGCCCTGTTTAGTTCTTTGATTGCTTCAGAGTATTTGTTTTGAGTATAAAGTATAAAACCCATATTATTATAAACAGTAGGTAAAGTATTATTGATCTTTGCTATCTCTTTGTAACATTTAAGAGCTTCTTCGTTTTTTCCTAAATTATGATAAACAATGCCCAAATTAAGTTTTGCAGATATAAAATGAGGATTAATTTTTAGCGCTTTAGAAAAATTATTTTGAGCGTTCTCATATTCTTTTTTTTTTAAAAATATCGTCCCTCTTAAATTCAAAAGTATATCTGATGAAGGATATTCAAACGACAAAGACTCAACTTTATTCCAAGCTAATTCAAGATCGCCATCTTTAATTAGATATATAATTTCATTAATTGAATCATTATTTAAATTATTCATAGTTTTTCTATAGCCCTATGTCTTTAAAAAAAATTTTTCAATTAATGCATTTTTAATTTCCAATATTAGACTTTCCCATAAATTTATTTTCTTTTGTCTAAACAATCTAACATCTTTATACCAAGTCGTTGTAGAACTTTTTAGTCCCCATCTGAAATCTGGAACATACGAAAGCATTATCCAAGTCTCCTTTTCCATAGTAGCTGCAATATGTCCTATATGAGAGTCCACACATATAATCAAATCTAAATTATCAATGATTGCTAAAGTATCTTCAAAAGGAATTTTATCTACACTACTATCAGAAAAAAAATCAGTCATTAAATTTTTGTAATCATTAAGTTTGATCTGATCCCTTCCCTCATTCTTTTGTAATGAAATAAATTCAATATCATTTAACTCAAACAAGGGATGCATTTTTTTTAAAGGAATAGATCTTTTATGATCAGAACGATGAAGTTTATTTCCTTGCCACATAATTCCTATTTTAATTTTTTTTATTTTATTAAATTTTTTTCTCCAAATTTCTTTAAGATCATAATTTGGATGGAAAAAATTATATGAACAGGGTTTTTTTGCTTCATGTCTAAATATATAAGGTAAACTCATAATAGAAATGAAAAAGTCTACGTTTTGAACATTGTCTATATCAGTTATAATTTCATCTATCTTAGAAATTTTATGAAATAAAAACTCTAAATTCTTTTTTATATACAAAATAATATTAGTATGATCCTTTTTTATTAATTGGATGTATCTTGCAAATTGAATAGTGTCTCCAATACCCTGTTCATCATGGATTAACAGATTTTTATTTTTTAAATTAGAACCATCCCATTTTGTAAAGCTATTTAATTTTTTTATTTTATTATTTTTTACAGATCTGTACTCATAATTCCGCCAACCTGAGCTTGTGGGATTTGTTAGTAACATTACTAAGCTTAAATTAAATTTCGCTTGAGAAAAATTCTGATCTAGATCTATGGCTTTATTGTAGCACTTAATTGCCTCATCAAATCTCGCAAGTTCGTTATATGCGTTTCCCAAATTATCTAAATTAAATTTATTTAAAGGATTAATTTTGAAAGATCTTTCATAATATTTTATAGCTTTTTTATATTTATGCTGCTTGGTATAAAGAATACCAAGGTTATAAAATAATTCATAAGAGTTATTATTTATTTCTAAACCACGCATATATGCATTTTCCGCATCAGAATAATTTTGTGATTCTCGATAAATATTACCTAAATTTATATAGAAGCCTATTTCTTTAGAATCATTCGCAATAGCTTTCATAATATATTCTAAAGCCATATTAAGATTTTTTAATTGGTAATAAGCAAGACCTATAAGATTTAAGATTTTTGGATGATTTGGATAATGTAAAAGAATTGTTTCAAATTTTTTTAAGGCAATTTTGGGTTTTCCGTCATTTAAATTAGATATACCTTCGCTTGAAAGTCTATTTAAATAATTTTTTGAAACATCCTTATGCATATGAGTTTTATTGAATATTAAATTACATTAGTAAAAAAAAGTGTAAATAAAAAGATATATTTTTTATTAATAAACACCATTAAGTAAGTTATTGAAATAAATTACTTATTATACAAAAGAATATTATAAGATAGAAACCTAATATAAAAAAAAATTCTTATTGTTTAGGATTTTATTTTTTGTATAAATTTTAGATAAAAAAATGTTTTTTAAAATTCTGTTGTACTGAGCAGAATAATTTTTTCTGCCTGATCCGATATTAGGATGATATTTTAAAATATCATATAGATATTTTTGATCAATTTTTTTTATACTAATGTAATTTTTAATCATAAAATTTATCAATGTTTAAAAAATCTATAATTAGAAAAGTAAAGAGGAAGACTATAAAAATTCGCGCATTTTATGGTTTTATTGTCGTTAATAGATCCCTTTGGTTGAATGATAGATTTACAGTTGTTTTTTATTAATAATTTAAGATTGTCTGTAAACGGAAAAAATGCATCTGAAGCTGCCACAAAACCAATATTTTTTGCGTGTTTACCAGCCTTCATAAGAGATAATTTAGTCGCATCAACCCTGCTCATTTGACCAGCTCCAATTCCAATAGTTTGTTTGTTTTTTGCAAGTACAATAGAGTTTGATTTGATATGTTTGCACACCCTAAATGAAAAAATCAAATCTTCTAGTGTTTTTTTTGAAGCCCTTTTGTTACTTACACAATAAATATTTTTTAAATTAATTTTAGTTAGATTTTTATCCTGAAATATATAGCCACCATTGATTGATTTTACATCTAATTTTTTATCAATTAATAAATTTTTACTTTTAATTATTATTAAATTTTTCTTTTTGCTAAAAATTTTAAGCGCGGGTTTTGTAAAATTGTTTGCAATAATAATTTCAAAAAAATTATTAGATATTAGCTTTGCCAAATTTAAAGTAACTAATCTATTTAAAGCTACTATACCTCCAAATGCACTAATTGGATCTGCTAGACGAGCCCTTTTATATGCACTTAATATACGTTTGCATGACGATACCCCGCAGGGATTATTGTGTTTTATAATTATACACGTAGGTTCACTAAATTCATTAAGACAATTAATTGCTGAATCTATATCAAGAATATTGTTATAACTAATTTTTTTACCCTGTAAAATATTATCAAAAAATGTTTTTTTATTTTTGTTTTTATAAAAAAATGATTTTTGATTGGGATTTTCACCATATCTCAAATTAATTTTTTTATGATTTTTTATTTTAAAATAACGAGTTTTATTTTTATTAAGCCAGTTTGATATAATTGAATCATAATTAGCAGTAGTAGTAAATGCCTTTTGAGCCATTTTTTTTCTAAAATTTAAAGAAGTAAATCCTAGATTACTATTCAACTCATTAATTAAACTTTTATAATCTTTAATATCACAGATTGTTGTGACAAATTCGTGATTTTTTGAGGAGGATCTGAGTAAAGCTGGGCCTCCAATATCAATCATTTCTATGCATTTTGAAAAATTTGAAGTTTTTTTTATAATTTTTTCGAATGGATAAAAATTAACAATTAAAAAATCAATTACTGGAAATTTTAATTTATTAAAAGATTTTACATGTCCGTTTATTTTTCTATTAAATAACAAGGATGCGTGTATATTTGGATGTAATGTTTTTACTCGTCCATCTAAAATTTCTTTAAATTTTGTAACATTTGATACAAACTTGCAAGGAAATCCCAAAGATAAAATATATTTAGCAGTTGAACCTGTAGAAATAATTTTAATATCGTTTTTAAAAAATGAACTACATAAATTTTTTAAACCATTTTTATTGTATACAGAAATTAAAGCAAATTTTTCTTTCATCATAAATTATGTTTTAGTAATAGACCAAACTTGTTTTTGTTTTGAGGAATCAGAATAGTTAGATATAACAATTTGTTTAGTTTGTTCTATTTTTTTTCCATCTTTTATATAAATACTATCTTCAAGTGTTAAATTTGTTTTGGATGCAAAAATCCACGATTGCCCACCTTTTGTCTTAATTAACACATTTTTACTGTTATTAGTAATCAAACATGAGCAATTAGGGGTTAAGTGAAATCTAATATTATAAAGAATTTTTTTATTATGTAATTTAGTTGTAATTATTGTATCTTCACCTTCAATTTTATTAAATTTTTTATAAATCTTAATTTTTCTTTTGACGATTTTGTTAAAGTTTTTAATATATCCATCATGACTTCCAGTCCAAGTTAGACTATCTTCTTTTTCACTATTTTCAAAAATAATATTTCTAGGTATTCTTTTGTATGATTTTTTTTCAACCAACTCACTTATATTTGTATTTGCAACAATAATAGTTGAATGAGCAGCACTATATCTAAAATAATCTAGTCTTTTAACAAATCTTTTTTCTATTGATCCACAATTAGTAATAATTTTTTCATTATCATAACTTAATTCAAAACTTAAAGTACTTGCGTGAAGATTTTGATTAATCTCTTTATCTGAAGGTTTAACAACATCAAAAAATATTTTAAATTTATTGTTTGAATAAACAGCAATTCCATTTTTAATATTTTGAAGATTTTTAAATTTGATATCTTTTGTTAAATTAATTATTTTGATTATATTATTGTAATTTGCGCAATTTGATCCATTAAAAAAAGCAATAGAGTTATCTTTATGTATTAAATTTCCAAGAACGGATGTCATATTGGAAATTTGATATTGAATTGAATCAGGAACCTTAATTTCAAAAAACAAAAAAATATTTTTGATTTCATATAAATTATTAATAAATTCAGCCTGATACGAGGGGTTATTAGATTTGTGAAAACCATTTTTATCAATTTGCGTTCGCATTTGTTCTTTCAATAAAAAAATTATATCACTAATATTTAGTTTATGTATTAATTTAAAAAGTAAAAGGATTTTTATCATTTCAATTGAAACATTTTTTTTTGAAATTCTAAACTTGTTTAATAAATCTAAAATTATAAAATGCTCTAATATGATTTTTCTAAATAATATTTTTTCATTATTAGTTGAAGATATTGCATAAAAATCATAGCTATAAATTAAATTAATTAATCTTTTGCTAGTTAATATATCATTCCAAACAAAAGAGTTTTTTGAATATCTTTTACTATACCAATTAATAATTTGTTTTTTTGCTATTAGTACACACTCTGTGCCACCTATGTTTTTTGCAGCTATAAGCCAATCAAAACTATGGTAGGTTTTACTTTCTTCGTCATAAAATTTAGAATTAAAATATTTTTTATTAAAAAAAATATTTTTTAAAAATAACAAATCCTCAAATATAATATTTCTAAAATCATAGTTATAATTTTTTTCAAATAATTTTTTCTCTCTGATAAATAAAATAATATTATTTAGTAGAAAAAATTTGTAAATATAAAATAAAAGAAACCTAAGCATTTTTTTGTAACTGTGCTGCAAAAAAACCATCTATTAAAAATTTGTTTCTAAAATTTATTGGATAGGTTTTAAAAAAACCTTTTTCATTTATTAATTCATCAATGTCACGATTTTTTGAAAAATATTTTACCAGACTAAAATTTTTGTTTTCACTTAAAAATCTTTCAATTTGGTTATCTCCCTCATTACTTAAGAAAGAACAAACCATATAAATAATAATACCATTATTTTTTACTAAATCTTTTGCCTTATTAAGAAATTTGTATTGTGTAGGAATAATATATTGAAAATTAGGAGAAGAATGCCTGTAAAAAATTTCAGGATTTCTCCTAATTGTCCCGATAGAAGAACAGGGCGCATCAATTATAACCATATCAAATTTATCTTTTGAATTTATCTTTAAACTATCTTTATTTATTACCTCGTTGTTAAAATTTAAACGATGAAGATTTTCTTTCATTATAGATACTTTATTTTTATTTTTATCATAAGAAACTACCTCAGCTTTACTACAAATTAATTGAATAGTTTTTCCTCCTGGAGCGGCGCACATATCCAATACTTTTTTTGAATTTTTTTTATCTAATAAAAACAACGGCATCATAGAAGAAAAATCTTGAATCCACCAAACACCCTCTCTATATTTTGGTAAATTTTTAATTTTTGTGGCTTTTTTTATAACAAGCGAATTCTCTGTTGTTTTAATACTTGGCAATTTAAACTTATCAAGATCTTCTGAACTTTTAAAAACTAGATGAATGTTAGGTTCTTTTTTTATAGTTTTAACAAAATTGGTCTTTTGTTTTTCATTCCAGTTATTAGTTTGATTTATGAACCATTGAGGTAACATTGAAAAAGAAACCTTTATTTTAAAAAGTTTTTTTTTGTTACGAGCTATGTTTCTTAGTAAGCCATTAATAAAGGCAGGATAAATTTTTAAAAATTTTTTATTTTTTGCAATTTCAACTGAAGAATTAATTACAGCATAATCCTTAAAATGTAGAAAAACAATCTGGGCTATGCTACTTAATATAAGAAAATAACTGTTACTGTTTTTATTAATTTTTTTTACGTATATCTTTAAGATCTGATCTATTTCTAAATTATATCTCATGCTAGTCAGAACTACATTTTGTATTAGTTTAATGTCACTTGAATTAATTTTTTTATTTTTAATTTTTTTTAAGTATATAGAGTCATAATTTATTTTTTCATTTTTTAATGATTTTAAAATTTGAAAAATTATATATCTTGAAATTAAACCTTTTTGCATAATTTGCTAAATAGAATAATCTAATATTTTAATAAAGTAATATTTTTACATTAAATTTATTGACAATCTTGTAGGTTGTTAGAATAATATCAATTTTAATATGATTACAAACCTAATTATAAAAAATTTATCGAATTAAAAATGCGTGGAAATTTAGAAACCATAGTAGGCGCAATGTTTGCAGGAAAAACTAGTGAGCTTTTAAAGAGAATTTTATGGGCAGAACATCAAGGGAAAAAAATATTGGTTTTAAAACATAAAATTGATAATCGTTATTCAGAAAAATTAATTTCAACACATAATAATTTAAGTCATGAATGTTATGCAATGGACGATTGGAAAGATGTTCATTCACATTATGATTTTAGTAATAAAAGCTATGATGTAATTTTTTTGGATGAAATTCAGTTTATGGATTCTAATGAAACAGTATTAAATGTTGAAAAATTTTTGCAAATTGGCATTGATGTAGTTTGTGCTGGATTAGATCAAGATTCACGTGGTAAGCCCTGGGAAACCTCATCATATTTGCTAGCTCTTGCAGATAAAATTACGAAAATTTATGGGTTTTGTAATGTATGCGGAATTGAAGCAACCAAAACATATAGAAAAATTGAGGGAGGAGATAGAACCCAGGTTGGAGCTGCAAATATCTACGAACCAAGATGCCTTAAACATTGGAAACCAAGGTAGTTTTATTAAACTGTATTTTTATTTAGTCGATTTTTTACTAACTCATTAACCACACTTGGATCGGCAAGAGTTGAGGTATCCCCTAGCTGTTCGTGTTCATTAGCAGCAATTTTTCTTAATATTCTTCTCATAATTTTGCCCGAACGGGTTTTTGGCAAACCAGTAGAAAAATGAATTATATCTGGAGTTGCTATAGGACCTATTGTTTCACGAACCAGTTTTTTTAACTCAATATTAAGCTGTTCACTTGGTTCTTCATCAGCATTTAGAGAAACGTAGCAATAAAGACCACTCCCTTTGATGCTGTGAGCATATCCTACAACAGCTGCTTCTGATACTTTTGGATGTGAGACAAAGGCACTTTCAATTTCAGCTGTTCCAAGATTATGGCCGGATACAATTATTACATCGTCTACTCTGCCAGTAATCCAGTAATATCCATCTGAGTCGCGTTTACATCCGTCACCTGTAAAATATTTTCCATCAAACTGTGAAAAATATGTATCTATAAATCTTTGATGATCTCCATATACCGTTCTCATTTGACCAGGCCATGAATCTTTAATACATAATCTTCCTTCACATATTCCTTCAAGAACTTTACCATTATTATCTACAATGATTGGCTCTATTCCATAAAATGGTAAAGTAGCAGAACCAGGCTTGAGTTCTATAGCCCCTGTTTGTGGTGAAATTAATATTCCGCCTGTTTCAGTTTGCCACCATGTATCAACTATAGGGCAATTGCCATTCCCAGGAACATCAAAGTACCATTTCCATGCTTCTGGATTAATTGGTTCACCAACAGTTCCAAGAAGCTTTAGACTCTTTCTACTAGTTGTTTTTACAGGCTCATTTCCTTCACGCATTAGGGCACGTATAGCTGTCGGGGCAGTATAAAAAATATTAACTTGATGTTTATCAACTACTTGCCAAAATCTTGAAAAGTTAGGAAAATTAGGTACTCCCTCAAACATAATGGTAGTCGCACCATTGCACAATGGACCGTAAATAATATAACTGTGACCAGTTATCCATCCAATATCTGCGGTACACCAATAAATGTCATCTTTTTCATAGTTAAAGATATATTCATGAGTCATGGATGCATAAACCAGGTAGCCGCCCGTTGTATGAAGAACGCCTTTGGGTTTTCCAGTTGATCCAGATGTATATAATATAAACAAGGGATCCTCAGCCGACATTTCTTCAAGTTCACAAATTTCATCAACAGAAGAGATTTCATCATCTAAATATATATCTCTTGATTCAACCCAATTAACTTTATTTCCAGTTCTTTTCACCACTAAACATTTTTTTACATCAGGGCATTTTTCCAACGCAGTATCAACAATCTGCTTGAGAGGAATAATTTTACCCCCGCGAATCCCTTCATCAGCTGTGATAACATATTCAGATTTACAATCTTGAATTCGCCCAGCAATTGATTCAGCTGAAAAGCCACCAAAGATAATTGAATGTATCGCACCAATTCTTGAACAGGCCAACATCATATAGGCAAGTTCAGGTATCATTGTTAAATAAATGGTGACCCTGTCTCCTTTTTTTACACCAATTTTTTTTAGAACATTGGCAGCCTTACATACGTTTTCTAACAATTCCTTATATGTAATTTTCTTTGATGTTTTTGGATCATCACCCTCCCATATGATTGCAACTTTATCAGGAGTATTTAATGTATGTCTATCAATGCAATTATAGGAAACATTCAAGCTGCCATCGTAATACCATTTAATAACAACATCTTTGGAGCTAAATTTAACATCTTTAATTTTTGAAAAAGGTTTTATCCAGTCTATTCTTTTTCCTTGTTCCTTCCAAAATTCTTCGTTTTTATTAATAGATTTGTCATAGAGCAAAGCATATTCATTTTTATTTACTTTTGCGTTCTGAATCCAATTTTCTCTTATCTTTTTTTTTTCAGTCATACCTAAAGTGCTTATATGCCAAGTGATTAATTAATGAAATAAAATATATATTATTTTATATATTCAAAATATTTTTTTCATCATTATAAAATTGTCAACAGCATTGTTATATGCCCCCTAATTTACATATTAGATCCCAAGATATTTTGTCTATTGGCATTACAGATAGTCTGCTTTGTCTAACTAAGCCTAAGTGTGATAATCTTTTTTCTTTTTTTATCTGCTTAAGAGTCACGGGATTTTTTAATGATTTTTTTGTTTTTACATCTACGGCAACAAACTTTTTTGTTTTATCCGTTGGATCTGTGTAATGTTCTTTTGTGACTGATACGATGCCAACTATCTTTCTTTCATTAACTGAGTGATAAAAAAAACATAGATCATTCACCCGCATACTCATTAAAATATTTCTTGCTTGATAATTTCTCACACCGTCCCACATGGCAATCTTATCTTTAATTTGGTCATTCCATGACCATGTGTTTGGCTCCGATTTAAGTAGAAAGTAAGATTTTGCCATTATTAATTGTTGTTAATAAATGTTTATAGAAAAAAAGTTAAACAAAAGTTAGTGGGGGTCGATAGAGTCTTGTTGATGCATCACAAGCTTTGGTTTAAGCAGCCAATATTTCATAGACTGCCTGATTCTATAATTGACAGTCTTGGATTTGCTTTAAAATTGAATGAATGATCAGGTTTTACCTTATGTTTATATTTTTGCAGGCCAACTAATGCAATCATAGCTGCATTATCGCCACAAATTTCAATTGGCGGATAAACGATATTATATTTACTTATTTCATCATTGTTGAATAAAGAATTTCTTAAAGCTTTATTTGCAGCAACACCGCCTACTATTGATATATCGGCAATATTTATATTCTTATTTTTTAACATTTTTATTGTTCTTTCAATTTTATTGATAATAATTTCTATTATTTTATTTTGAAAAGAGGCGGCCATGTCTTCTTTAAACTTTTGAGTGATTTTTTTTTGATTTTTTACAATTATGTTCACAGCAGTTTTAATGCCCGAAAAAGAAAAATTCATATTTTTTTTATTTTTTAGTGGGTGTGGCAAGTCATAAGCATTAAAGTTTCCATTTTGTGCAAACTTTTCTATCTCAGGCCCTCCTGGGAATGAAAAGCCTAGTAGTTTAGCCACTTTATCAAAAGATTCTCCCACCGCGTCATCAACAGTTTCGCCTAATATCTTGTAATCATTTGGTTTCTTTATCAAATATATTTGAGTATGCCCGCCTGTTAAAAGAATAGAAAGATTTGGAAATTTCAATGTATTATTAAAAGTCGGGGACATTAAATGACCCTCAAGATGATTTACTGGATAAAATGGTTTGTTGATTCCAATCGCCATAGATTTTGCGATAGTTGACCCCACTAACAAACCTCCAATAAGCCCAGGGCCACAAGTTGCACAAAAAAAGTCTATATCATTCAGGTTTAATTTTGCTTGCTTGAAAGACAAGGGGATAATTCTTTGGAGAATTTGTAAGTGAGCCCTAGAAGCGATTTCAGGAACAACACCTCCAAATTTATTGTGGACTTGCTGATTTTCTGTAATTTGGTTTAGAATTTTTCCATTATTATCTACAATGGCCACTGAAGTTTCATCACAGGACGTTTCAATTGAATATGCAAGGGTCATGTATTTCTATAAATTTTATACTGTGAAACATACTCGGAAAAATGATAAACTCAATAACAAATGAATAACAGCTTTTTTAGTAATTTTTACCTTCTTACCAAACTAACGACTACTCTTATATTGTTTTTTGCTGTTTTGTTTCTTGGATATCTTTTGGTTAAATCATATAAAGTAAATAATGAAGAAAGTTATATAATAACTATTGATGATAAAATAAACGCATTATCACAATCAATTGATAATTACTCTCAAAAACTAATTTCAATTAACCAAAAAGTATCCAGTAATGAAAAATCTTTAACCCTTTTAAATGAAACTTTGGATAATAATCTTGTGGATGCTAAGTTTGATGAACTTTTAAAGAAAAATCAAAGTTTACAAGGGCAGATCACAAATCTAGGCAATTTAATTAATTCTTCTGAAAATAGAATTATTAAATATAATGAAAACAAAGGTGTGAATAGCACTGTTTCTAATTTGATTAATTTAATAGAACTTAAATATGAAAACGGCTCAAATATAAATGCAGAGTTATTATTATTACAAAATCAAATTCACGATGATTCTAAAAACGCTTATTTAGAAAAACTTTTTATTTTGTCTGATCAAAAATTTATTGGAATGGTTAATTTACAGAATCAATTTGAGAGATTAATGAGAGAATATCTTAACGATTATTATAAAAAAAAGAACAACAACCTATTTATAAATTACTTAATAAATTTTTTTTATATTGAACCAAACCATAATTCAAATCTAAAGAACGAAACCCTTAAAAGATTTTCTGTAATAAAAAATAAATTATATGAAAAAGACATTAAGTCTTCTTTAGAATATTTATCTTTAATTGACGATAGTGATATTTATTTTAACAGTTGGATTGAAGAAGCGAAAAACTATATTGAGTTTAATGTAAATATGAGTTTTTTTTACAATAGCTAATGATAAAATTATTTTTTATATTTATCCAATTAGCAATATTAGTAATAATTGGTAGTTTAATAATAAATTATTCATTTCCAGTTTCAGTAACTTTTGATGAAATTATTTTATTTACCTCAACCTCTTTTCTAATTTTCTCAATAATTTTAATCATATTTTTTGTTATTTTAGTTCTGAGAATTAGTTTTTTTTTCAAATATCGAATATTCAAATTTGGATTAAATAGAAAAAAAAATAATTATGAAAAAGGTTATCATGCTTTTACGCAAGGAATGATTGCCCTTGCGAATAAAGATTATAAAAAAGCGATTCAGGAAAACAAAAAAGTTTCTCACTATATTGAAGACAAATCTCTAAATTTGCTATTAAAATCTGAAACTCTTAAAATAGAAAAAAAATTTGTTGAATTAGAAAAAGTTTATGAAGAAATGTTAGAAAATGAAAATACTAAAATTTTAGGACTCAAAGGCTTGATGAAACAAAATTTATATGCTCAGGATTATCATCATGCGTTTATTTATGGAGAGAAACTTTTCAACCTAAATCATCAAATAGATAAAATTTATGACACTCTTGTTAAAATAATAAGTAAAACTAGTAATTGGCATAAGCTCATTCAAATAAATGAAAAATCTTTTCAATTTAGATTAATAGACAAAGAAACTTACTCTGTTAATAAGTCAATTGCTTTATACGAAATATCAATAATAAAAAAACAATCTGCATTGGAAGACTCGATCAATTTAATAGAAAAAGCTTTAAAATTAAGGCAATATTTTCCCCCATATGTTTGCCATTACGTCGAGCTTTTGATTAAAAACAATAATTTATTAAAAGCGAAAAAATATCTTTATAAATCATGGCGTCAATTTCCCCATCCCGATTATAAGTCATTGATAAAGTTACTTTCAACAAAAATGAAAGTGTCTTATTTTCAGTTAGCAGATTATATAACTAGCAATACGAGAAACTTGCCGCAGTCTAAGATTCTGATGGCTGAATCATTAATTGATAAACAAAAATGGATTGAAGCGAAGAATCAACTCAGCTCTCTTTTAGAACACAAACCATCAAAAGAAATATGTTTGTTAATGTCAATAATAGAGACAGGAGAAACGAATGATCCTCAAAAAATTAATGCCTGGGTGTCTCGGTCTAATTTTGGTGATCCTCACAATGTATGGATTTGCCGTTTCAGTAATATTTCTGAAAAAAAATGGGCATCAGTTTCAAAAGAAGGATATTTTAACTCCCTTGTTTGGAAAAAACCAGCATCATTAACTGAGACACCTTCTTCTGAGATTGAATCAAATATAATTCAATATATAAACAATTAATGGTTATTGATAAACCCACTTTTTTTATCGGATATGATTCAAAAGAAGATATTGCTTATAGAGTATGCAAACAATCGTTAATAAAAAATTCTTCAACAAAAATTAATGTCCTTTCATTAAAATTACATGAACTTATTTCAAATGGATGTTATAAAAGATATAAAAGAGACCCTTTAGCTTCAACAGAATTTACCTATTCTCGTTTTCTAGTTCCGCATTTAATGGGCTTTAAAGGATGGGCAGTTTTTTGTGATTGTGACTTCCTTTTTATGGAAGATGTTTCTAAGTTATTTAAAACACTATCCAACGATAAAGCCATATTTTGTGTGCAACATGATTATAAGCCAAAGGAAAAATTTAAAATGGATGGACAACAACAAACCCTTTATCCAAGAAAAAACTGGTCTAGTTTTGTTGTTTTTAACTGTGCTCATCCGAGTAATAAAAAACTAAATGTAGAAACTGTTAATTCGGAATCTGGCTCCTATTTACATCAGTTCAAGTGGTTAAAAGATAGTGAAATAGGGACTATTGATGAAAGATGGAATTGGTTAGAAGGCTGGACATCAAATTATAGTAATAAAAAACCGTTCGCTATCCATTATACCCGGGGTGGGCCATGGTTTGAAGAATGGCAACATGTTGAATTTGCTAAAGAATGGATTAATGAGAGAGACTTATATATAAAAAATAAATTTAATTAATAAATTCAATAATTTCTTTCTTTATGTTTTGAATAGCATTTTTGTTATCGAATAACTTAATACTGTTGTACCAAGGTGTTTTTTCGTTTTTTTGATTCCAATAATGAAAAGTAGCGTGATTCGGGGGCTTAATTAATAATGTAGGTGTCCCAATAGCACCTGCTAAATGAGCCGTACTGTTACTAACTGTAACCAATAAGTCTAAGTTTTTTAATAATGCACAAATTGATTCAAAATCATTAAATAAATCAATTTCATTAATAGTAGTTATGTCAATACTTGCATTATTTTTAAAATCTTTAAGCTCACTGCGTGTTTCACCGTATTGAAGATTGATAAATTTTACATTTGGAATTTTGAATATTGGCTTTAACTTTTCAAGATTTATTGTTTTGTCTTCACTGTATCTTGCTTTTTGGCTTTTCCATGAGATTCCAATTTTTTTTTCTTTACCTATGTTCTGTAAAATTTTTTTAATCTTAATTACTTTGTTCGAATCTGGTTTTAAAAAACTTTTTCCAGTAAAATCTTTATGATCATTTCTGAATAATTTGCCTAGGCTTCCTGCGAAAGTAACATTTTTGAAATCTGATAAATTTTTTTCTTTTTGAGTAAAAGTGCCAAATGGGAAAAAAATATTTTTACTTTTTGTGTTTAGCGATCTTTCAAACAATGTTATAAGCCTCTTATCTGATTCAAAATATGTATTTGGATATTTTTTTAGCATATCTGCATACATAGTAGCGTAAAGTATTTCATCTCCAATACCCTGCTCTCTAACTACAAGTATTTTATCATCTTTTAAGAATTTTTTGTTATTTAAGAGTTTTTTTTTCATATTATACATATCCCCATCTTTTACGTAGAAAGCACCAAGTTTAAGTCTTCCCTCAAAAAGTTTCCAAGCCTCCTTGTATCTTCTTTGTTTCAATAAAAGCATAGAATAGGATTTGTGCAAACCTTCACTATTGGGATTTATTGAATAAGATCTTTTATAATACTCTTCTGCTTTTTCTTCATTATTCAAATGGGTATAAGCTATAGCTGTATTATATAACACACTGGAATTTTTGGGATTAAATTTTAAGACTTCAAAATAATAATCTAGAGCTTTATCATAGTTACCTTTATCAATAAAATAATTAGCTAAATTGTTTCTTGCCTCAAATGATTTAGGGTTTAAAGTCAAAGCTGTACTAAATGCTTCAAAAGATTTTTCACGTTCATGAAGCAAGGTATAACAGTGACCTAAGTTGTTAAAAGATGAAAAATATTTTGAATTGATTTCAATTGCACGAATAAAGGTATTTTTTGCTTCCTTTAATCTTTTTAATGAAATTAAAATTAAACCAAGTGTGTTAAGAGCTATATGATCATTTTGATTTTGTTTAAGAGCTGACACTATATACCCAAAGGCTTCATCTGGTTTTTGCAAATAATTTAATATTAAAGCCTTATCTCTTTGTGCAGGTTGAAAGTTCTTTTTTATTTTTAAGACTTCATTTACATATTGATACGCTTGTTTATATAATTTTTTATCTAGATACATAATGTATAAATTGAATCTTGATTCCCAATGGCTCTTATCATTTCTAATTACTTGTTTATAATTTTTTATAGCCAGATCATCTTTATTAGTTTCACTACACATTAGAGCAAAATTGAATCTCGCTACGTTATTATTTGGGTTTTTTTTAAGATAGTTTTCTTGTTCTTTAAAAGCTTTAGATTTATCTCCGCTTTTAAATTCATCTAATATTTGAGTAAAATTTTTTTGATAATTATCTGACATTATAAACCCGGCATATTTGCCGGGGATATTAATATT